>Ga0208375_1000026_pt1 | contig 288626 bp, 311 predicted proteins | sample RifOxyD1_FD_184038 | JGI IMG/M metagenome (GOLD analysis project Ga0208375, IMG submission 184038) | Soil microbial communities from Rifle, Colorado - Rifle Oxygen_injection D1 (SPAdes) | ecosystem: Environmental > Terrestrial > Deep subsurface > Rock core/Sediment | place: Rifle, Colorado... | reverse complement strand
TTAATGGCGTGGTAAAGACTGCTGTGTCAAATCCTAGATCCAGAGAGAATACAGATCCTGCAGGGGCTGTTCCGTCCACTATCTTGCAGACAGTGATTTTGCCGGGACAACAATTAGCTAGAGCTGGCTGAAAGGACAAAACCATGCCCAACAGAACAAATGCGAACAAAATAAGTATGCTTTTTGTTTTGGTCATAAATAAGTTCTTTGTTAATAATTCGACCATTTGAGAAATAATCTAAAACAGACTAATAGTTTTTAGCTTGATTTCAGACTATTTTAATGATCTCCCCTTGTCTCGCCATAGCTTTGTTTAGGCGGACTGTCGAGAAAGAACTTATGAAGAACCAAAGAGCTATTTAGAAAAAGGACTGTTTAGGGGATGTTTTATCGACGTCTCCATATTATGCACGGAAAGATTCTTATGTCAACCTTTTTGGCCAAAAGGGTTGATTTTTCCATAGCATATGATAGTATGGCAATATTAACATAGACGGGGTTTAAAGAATTATGAAAAAAGACATACATCCCAAATATTATGAGAACGCAACTGCAACCTGCGCCTGTGGGAAGATTTTTGAAATAGGATCCACCAAAGAGCATCTGAATGTGGAAATCTGCTCAAACTGCCATCCATTCTACACAGGCAAAGAGAAAATAGTTGACACATTAGGAAGAGTGGAGAAATTCAGGAAGAAGCTGGAAAAAAAGTCAAAGATCCAGGTCTCAAAGAGAGAAAAGAAAGAGGCAAAATTAAAGAAAAAAGCAGAAAAAAAAGCAAAAAAATAAAAGAAGAGGAGTGCGCGAACGCACTCCTTTTGTTGTAGACGAGGGAGAGATATCACACCCTCTCAACTCTCTCGATTGTCCCGCCATATACACTGTCCCAGAAACCAATCCGGATCAGTGTTTGGCGGATTTCTTGATCCATCATCTCACTCGGATCGAGATCATCCGGCCAATTATAGACCGGCTGGAGCCGATCGTTGCCATGGACAACGCGCCCCTGCGCGATTGCGTTATGACTAAGAAGGATGTCCCTTCTCGCTCCAATGATGATCGGCGTATTAGCCGAGCCATCATTCACAGTCCAAACTTGCACCGAACAGCCAGTCATGATTTGTCCCTTTCTCTATACGGGAAACAATGAACTTTCCGTTTCTACGATACTTTAATTATAGCATATTGTATCTTTTTGTCAATAGTTTACTGACACAGGTTATTCTGTTATTATATCCTTATGGCAGATATTGAAGAGATAAAAAAAGAATACGATTCTGTGATAGAAGAACTCTCTGATCCAGAGGTTGTTTCTGATTGGCAAAAGTTTGAGGAACTTTCCAAAAAAAAGAAATCCTTGGAAAGATTAGTTGAGAAATTCAAAGAAATTGAAGATATAGAAAAGAAAATTAAAGAAAACAAAGCTATAATATCTTCCCAGCTAGATCCAGAACTGGTTATCCTTGCAGAAGGAGAACTCCCCCATCTTGAAAAAAGAGAATCCGAACTGAAGAAAGACCTAGAAAACCTCTTGAAAGAGGATTCTTCTGCGTCTTCATACGACGCCATATTGGAGATAAGAGCAGGGGCAGGAGGAGATGAGGCGTCTCTTTTTGCCGCCAACCTTTACAAAATGTATGCGAGATTCGCTGAATCTAAAGGGTGGCCCCACAAAGTCTTAGAATCCCACCCTACAGAGCTGGGAGGATTCAAAGAGATAATATTTGAAATAAACAGCGAAGAGGCTTTTTCAAAACTCAAGTACGAGGGAGGAGTCCATAGAGTCCAAAGAATTCCTGAAACAGAAAAGCAGGGAAGAATACATACGTCCACCGCTTCGGTTGCCGTTCTTCCAAAGCCAAAGAAATCAGAATTCAAAATAAAGCCGGATGAACTTAAAATAGACGTTTACAGGTCTTCGGGGCCCGGAGGGCAAAACGTAAACAAAAGAGAAACCGCCGTGAGAATAACCCATGTTCCGACAGGAATGGTTGTAAGCTCCCAAACCGAAAGAAACCAAGCCCAAAATAAAGAAAATGCCCTAGCCATACTCTCTGCCCGCCTGATGGAGCAGGAAGAAGAAGAGAGAACCAAAAAACTAGGAGGAAAAAGAAACGAGCAAATTGGCTCTGCCAAAAGGGCAGAAAAGATTAGGACTTACAATTTTCCCCAAGACAGGATTACCGACCACAGAGTCAAGAAATCCTGGCATAATATTGAAGAAACAATGGCAGGCAGACTGGATGAGCTTCTCAATGATGTTGCCGAAGAACTTAAGCCAAATACTTAAACCTCGGGACAATTTTTCCGTTAAGCTCAACGTTTTCTAAAAACATCTTTTCGGGCCTTGCCCAGATTTTTCCTTTTTCATCTTTATACAAAACCAAACATTCTAAGGTTTCAGAATGCTTAGCTTCCCCCACTACTTCGTAGACATTTCCCTTAAAGTGTCTGTATTTGCCTTTTTTAATCATAGAGCTATATCTCATAATGCTCTTTCCATTGGAATCCTTTTTCTTTGAACATCGCCCTTATCCTGCCCTTAACTGCTTCTAAAAGAGGTTTTAGCGGAGGAAAAGCGTTCACTGCTTCGTCTGCGTATTTAGCAACTAGCTCCGCTCTTTGGTCATCTTTTTCGGAAGCAAAATTAACGCTTAGAAGATGTATAAGAGTTTCTATCTTGTCCAATGCTCTTGCATACTTGGATTCTTCTGTTGCTCCTTCTTCGTACTCTTTCCAGAGATTATACAAAAAAGAACCCGCAGGAAGCTTCTCTTTTATGCTGGCCATTGCATCTTCTTCCGTTCTTTGCTTTTCAGACTTGGTTATTTCTCCCAACTTAATCCTATAAGCATCAATATCTCCTGTAATTGATTCTGCAAGGTCATGAACAAGCAGAAGCTGGACAGCCCTTTGAGAGTCTATTCCTTTTACCTCTTCTGAAATAACCAGGGCTATAAAAGCTGCCTTCCATGAATGATCCGCAGATCTATCCCTTACATATTCCGGGCAAGTGCTGTATCTGAAAGTTTTCTTCAGAGATTCGGTTTCAATAAAAAAGTCTATTATTTTTTCCAGTTTAAGCATTTGTTTTGTTTATCATGTCCTGCATCAGGTCTCCGTACTTGGCATCAACTATTTCAAAATCAGGCATGATCTTCTGCATAAGACTGATGCATTCCTCTCTGGCTTTTCTTATTTCGGAATCTGAAACAATAAGTTTTTCAATTTCTATAAAGTCTCCCAACAAATCAACTCTGTCAACTGCAATTGAGAAATCTCTATGCTTATAATTCTCCCTTGTTTTTGAAAGAGTAAAAGCTTCTTTAAAGTTTAGCCTGCTAAGAAATTTTGTTCCTGATTCTATACTGTTTAGTCTTGACTCTATTTCCAGTCCTCCCCCTTTTCTTATAATCTCCTTGAAAGTGAGCTCTATATCGTTATCAACCTGCCTTATTCTTGCGCTATATCCCCCTTCAATAACTTTTGTATTTTCATCTAAAAAAATGGGGTTCCCGAATATCTTGTCCGTTTGTTTTTGAGTATTTATATAAACAGCTCCGATCTTATTCAGAGAAACTTTTAATAATTCTATGTTTTTTATTCTGCTTTTTACTTCTACTTCAATCATTATCTTTCAAATATTCAGCTGTTTCTCTCTTTATTCTTTCTTTCACGTCTTCCCATTTTATATCCTCCAGCATCACTGGCACTGGATCTTTTTCCGCCTCATCAAAATAGAAAAGGCTTTTCAGTAAATGCATGCGGTTGTATTTTATCCCTTCATACTTTTTATCAAACAAAGTCAAGAGTTCTTTGAGGGAAATCTTGTTTAAAATAAAATACAAGTCAACAAAATCTTTTTTGCTTCCTCTGGATGAGATCACATCTATTTTCATGCAGGCGATATCCCTGAAATCAGCTATTTTTACCCCCTTATATTCCGCTAACGGAAATAAAAGCTTGTATGGATACTTAAAAAAGCTAACCAGGACCCCGTTCAAACTGCAATTCAGGGTGTCCTCTTCCGTTTTACTATTAATTTTCAAATCCCCCAAAGCCGATAATCTTTCTGTGAGCTTTGCTGTTGAAAAAGGCGCAGGATTGAAAAAATCCAAATCAATGGATTTTCTGTGGCCGAACTGTAAAGCCAGGCCGGTGCCTCCGGCGAGATAAAAATCATTTAAGCATTCGGATTCGGCTATCTTCTCCCAAACATGCTTTGTTTTTGCTTCAAGAGCTTTTTCCTGCATGAAAATAGGCTTATTGGTATATTGAATACATTGCTCCAAAAACTTAAGTTTTTATTGCTTGTATAACAGGTTTTCTTTGATGTTTCCTTTATTTTCCTTATTCCATAAATCTTCTTAATGGTCTTGTAGTCCTCTACATCTCCGTAATTCAGAACTCTTGAGATTATAAAATCCGAGTCTTTCAAATAGCCCAGATCATCAGAATTCACATCCCAGAAAAGCTCTTTATTCAAAGAAATCTTCTTGTTCATTTAATCTAATTATACCACAAAACTGCCTCAAAAAGAAGCACCTTTTATAAATTGAGGATGCTATAAATGTCCAAAACTGCTCCCAATATCAAAGCTATTAAAGACAAAAGGAATATGAGGCCCGAGTTCCACCTGGATTTAGATGTTAAGCTGGTTTCAACCAGATAATGAAGAGCTTGTTTTCTATTCTTCTCTATTTGAGAAATTTCTACTGCTTCCACAAGATTATACTTCTTTACCAGTTCTGCCCTTTTCTTCGCCACCTGATATCTGTGCCAGAAATAAAGAACAAATCCTGCGGTGCCAATATACCATGCTATATCCACCCACAAAGAACTGTAAATGTTTAAGAATATTATTATCCTATAAGCGACTGTAGCTATTATTCCGGTCCAAAAAAAGAAAATCCTGGCTGCTTTTGGGCTTGGCTCTATAATATTGTCCATTAGAATATATTACCACAACTGTTTTCAAATGTCCCTGTTGAAATATTTTTTAATTAAGAGTATGGTGGAATAATTGCACATTAACAACATTCCTAACCAATTTTTCTTACGGAGGCCGATATGGAGAAGCAAGAACTTGCGACAGCGGAACAAGAAAAAGGAGCTGGAGATTTTATTTTAGCGCCAATCGCACAGATAAGGAGATGCTTAAGCCAGCCAAGAACTTTTTTTAGTCCGAAAAAGTTAGCAGAACTCGCTGAAAGCATAAGGACCAACGGCCAAATTCAACCTGGGATAGCCAAGAGAATACATGATGGACAGTATAGGTTTGAATTGGTTGATGGAGAAAGGAGATGGCGAGCACTGCAGATGATTAACAGAAAACACATGAAGTTGGTAATTTCAGAAGTGGCAGTGGATGAACAAAGCCAATTCACCGCTTCAATAGTTTCCAATTTCGGCGGGGAAGACCATACACCTTTAGAGATTGCCGCCGCCATAAAAAAATTCCAGAATTGGGGCGTAACCCTGGATCAGATTGCAAGCAGGTTCGTTAAGTCGATTTCATGGGTTTCGCAGCATTTAAGAATCTTACAGCTTTCTGATGAAGTCCTGGAGCTAATGGATCCCGAGCTTCCCGAAGACGAACAGCTGACCTATTCTATCGCAATAGAGCTGGCGTGTCTGCCAAAAAAACTTCAATTTAATGCAGCTAGGATAATTATGTCTCGCGAAATGAAGCTGGCAGCGGCAAGAAATTTCATCCGAGACGAAGCGGATAAAGCAGGAGCTCCATGCGTTGAAAGAAGGAAAAGAAGGCCCGATGATGAGTACAGGGTTCTTTCAAGCTTCCTAAAAAGAGTGGAGAGAGACATTAATCTTCATTCGCAGAGAACGCAAGAATTCTATGATAGCATGTTTAGTTTCCGTAGCCAGCAAGACCCCATGGATTCGATAATGGCAGCAACAAGAATAAAGGAAAAGATGGATCTGCTCTCTTCGAAGATCAGGGAATCTGTGGAAAAACAAAAAGCCAGATACAAAAGCCAGAAAGCTCTGCGATCGGCTTAGCTGGAGTCAATACTCCAGCTTTTTTATTCCACGCCTTCGCTTAAGGAAACTATGGAATATCCTTGAGAAATAATTTCAGAGAATACCTCGTCCAGTATATCCCCCGTTATATCATCCCCTATATGCATCAGATATATGGTTCCGGGCTTTAAATTATCCATAATCCTGGCTTTTGACTGTTCTTTTGTAAATCCCTGATCCTCTTTCCAATCCAGAACATCAATTGTCCAGTAAACAGCTCTGTATCCTGCAAAGAAAGCTTTCTCAAAAACCCTAGCATCTCTGTCTCCGTAAGGGGGCCTGAAGTACGGCTTAGTGGAAACTCCTGTTATTTGATATATTATTTCATCTGCCATATTCAGCTCCTCTATAATCTTTTCGTCTTCTGTTCTGGTCAGATAAGGGTGGCTGTAGGTATGGTTGAATATCTCGTGTCCAGCAGAAGAAATCCTCCTTAAAGATTCGGGGTTCTGCTCAGCCCATTTCCCGGTTATGAAAAATGTGCCTTTCAATTCATATTTTTCAAGGACAGAAAGAATTCTGTCCAAAGATTGAATCCCAGAGCCCGCGTCAAAGGTGAATATAACCTGTTTCTTATTCCTATTTCCCCATACTATTTCAGGTAAAACTTCCGGAGGATTTTCATCTTTCGGAGATTCTTTTGGTTTCTCTTGATTTTTTTCGGGTTTTATATATATAAAAAGCTCTTCAGGATCTGCCAGATTGGCATAATAGCCTGCCGACAAAAGAAGAACAAGACAGAATATTAAGAAAATGGACTTTTTCATACGATAATACATTATCTTTTTTGATAAAAAAGTAAAGCAGCAGGTTAAAAATATAAAGCCGCAACGCCTGTGCAACATTGCGGCTTTTTATGGAGGCCTGTGGCAATCACAGGGAAAATACGCGTCGTGCTGATCTTACTATACCGCAACACAATGTTTTAGTCAATAGCGGCTGTTATTTTTTCACCCTCTCATGGAGATACTCGTTTATTCTCCCCTTTCCCTTACATTTATGGCATTTTCCGTTTTTGCATACGGAGCACCCCTGACCATTGCAGTTTCTGCAATTTCCGGACCCATTGCAGGTCGGACAGGTTTTATCATCCATAGAAAATTCTCCTTAAAAGAACTATGGGTTATCTCTTTTTGCTTTTTTCGCTTCTATTTCAGTCAGATAAAGCTTTCTTATTCTTATGCTTTTAGGAGTCACTTCAACTAGCTCGTCCTCTCCTATAAACTTTAAAGCATCCTCAAGCTCCATTGTCTTGGGAATATTAAAATGCTCCGACACTCCCTCTCCTTTGGATCTCATATTTGAGAGATGCTTTTCTTTGCAGACGTTTACCCTTATATCCCCTCCTTTGGAATTCTGCCCGACAACCTGCCCCTCATAAACATTGACTCCCGGCCCGAAAAAGAGAATTCCTCTGTCCTGGACGTTTCTTAAACCGTAAAGGTTGGTAGGCCCTGTTTCATGAGCCACAAGAGAACCGTGAATTTTATCTTTCCATCCTCCGGGATCTTTTGCATATTCGTGAAAGCATGTATTTATAATTCCAAGCCCCTTGGTGTCCGTTAGAAAATCGCTCCTGTAGCCGAGTAAGCCCTTTGTAGGAATTAAGAACTCCAAAAAAGCTATGCCGTCTTGAGTTTTCATATCCTTAAGCTCTGCTTTTCTCGTTCCTAGCTTCTCAAGAACTACTCCTTGGTATATTTCAGGAACTTCTATAAAAACTTTCTCAAAAGGAACCGTCCTTTCCCCTTTTATTTCTTTTTCTATGACCTTAGGCATAGAAACCTGAAACTCATAACCCTCTCTCCTCATTCTTTCTATTAAAATTGAAAGGTGGAGCTCCCCTCTTCCCGATACTGCCCATTTCCCATCGGGCATTCCTTCAATTCTTAAAGCCACGTCTGTTTCCAATTCCTTGAACAGCCGTTCTTTTATCTGGCGAGATGTGGTATACTGCCCCTCTTTTCCCTTAAAAGGAGAGTCATTGACCATAAAAACCATTTTCACTGTGGGCTCTTCCACATCTATCAGAGGCAATGGCTTAGCATCTGAAGAGTCTGCAATCGTTTCTCCTATGTTTGCTTCGGGGATTCCGGCCAAAGCCGCTATGTCTCCCGCTGAAACTTCTTCAACTTCAACCCTGTTCAGTCCCGAATAAGTCATAAGAGAAATTAATTTGCGCTTTTTTATAACCCCATTCCTGTCTATATGGGCTACCTCTTGGCCTTTTTTTATTTTTCCGTTATGAACTCTCCCGATGACAATCCTTCCCTTGAAATCATCTCCTGCCAGAGAAGTAATAAGGAGCTGGAGAGGTTCTTTAGGATCTCCCAAGGGAGCAGGAATATGTTTCATGATTTCCTCAAAAACAGGAAATATGTCTTTCATTTTGGAAATATCAGCATCTTTTCCTGCTTTTCCTTCTTTTCCGGAAGCGTAAACAACAGGAAAATTCAAAGAATTCTCCCCTGCTCCCAGGTCTAAGAATAAATCCATTGTTGCATTCAAGGCATAATCAGGCCTTGCTCCTTTTTTGTCTATTTTGTTTATAACAACTATTATCTTGTGCCCCATTTTCAAAGCTTTCTTCAAAACAAATCTTGTCTGGGGCATAGGACCTTCTTTGGCGTCAACCAAAAGAAGGCATCCGTCAGCCATATTCAAAACTCTTTCCACTTCTCCGCCAAAATCAGCATGGCCAGGCGTATCTATTATGTTTATTTTTACATCTCCATACATAACAGAAGCATTCTTTGAAAATATTGTAATCCCTCTTTCCCTTTCTATTTCGTTGCTGTCCATTATGCATTCTTTTCCGACTAAATCCTTGCTTAAATTGCTTTTTGACTGCCTAAGCAAAGAATCCACGAGAGTTGTCTTTCCGTGGTCCACATGGGCTATTATTGCTATATTTCTTATATCTTCCATATAATTAAAAAACTGCAGCCGAAGAACTGTAGAATAAGAAGCTTAAAGCTACTTTATCTTCTGGATATCCGCCTCGTATTGCTTGGTCAAAGCCATAACCGGGTATCCATAATCTCTCAAATAAACGTTTTTATTCTTAGATTGATACCATCCGGGACCGGCGAAATAGCTCAAAGCGGCATTCAATTCTCCCTCATAGTTTTGTTTCTTGGCTCCGTAGCCAGAGAGATATAGGCCCGCGGCCAAGAAAGCATCTCTAATATTCCATGGATCGGCAGGCTTTCCGTTTATTTCTGCGAGTCTTTCCCTGTATATTATCCATGTTCTAGGTATAAATTGGGCAGGCCCCATAGCCCCTCCCCAGCCATAGCTCATAGGGCAAGAGACGGGAGTGGCGTAAGGATCTCTTCCCAATTCCTGGGTTATTGTGAGGAAATGCTTAATATCATTAGTCGGACTCATTACTTTTGAAACCACCTTTCCGGACTTGATAACAATTCCCGATCCCGTGGCAGGATCTTTCAAATAACATTGTCCGACATTTTTACCCAAATTTGATTCTTGGGTCAGTATTGCCAGCAGAAAAGCGGGCCTCACTCCGGTTAATTGCTCTACCTGCTTTGCTATTTCATAGGCCTCTCCAAATGTAGGAGCCTTGGAAACGCCTATAAGATCAAATATCCTGGCTCTTATTTCAGACGCCTTCTTATCAACCTCCTGTTTCTGGGAAAGGTATTTCTGATATTCCTGCTCTGTCAGTTTTAAATACTGCTCTTGTTCTTTTTTTGCCTTGTCTGATTCTTGCTTTTGAAGAGTTTGTATTTCAACCATTCTTTCTAGGTCTCCTTTTTCTTCGTCAAGCGAAGTCTTTTGCCCCTCTAAATTTCCTTTCAGCATTTTTATGGTGGATAAAAACTCTTTTCCCTTAAGGTTTAATCTCTCTAGAGCGACGACGTTATCAAAAAATCCTGAAAGATTATCTTCTGCAAACATAATTTCCACTATCGGTCTCTGGTCTTCCTCGTTAATCTGCCTCAAAACAGCAGAAAGATTCTTCTTTTGTTCTTCTATTTTTTCATTGGTTTTTTCTATTGAAAGCTCTGTGTCTCCTATTTGAATCGTCAGGTCCGTGATTATAAGGTTGCTTTGCTTTATCTGATAATTTAGATTCTGTATTTTCTTTTGCAAAGAGGATATCTTGCTCTGGAGAGTTTTCTTTTCTTCCCCTGTTTTACTTAAATCCTCTGCTATTTCACTGCTTAAGTTTGCGTAATAAGATTCGCATTTTTCAAGAAGCTTCCTGCAGTCAGCAGAACTTAAAGTCTTGCAGCTACTCTCTATAGCCGATATTTCGCAGGTTTTTGAAAGATCTTCTTGAGAATAAGAAAAACCCGGCAAGAATAAAGCCAGGGCTATTGAAAATAATACTGTTTTTTTGATTATTGTCCTCATTTTTCTCCCTCTTGCTTTTCTTCTTCTGAAACTTCCTCTTTCTTTTCAGCAGATTCTACTTTTTCAACATCCTCTTCAATGGGCTTTTCAAGCTCTTCTTCTACTTTTTCGGGGGCTGCCACCATCGCCACTATGTCTTCGGGATTTTTTGAAACAGAAACATTGGCGGGCAAAGCCAAGTCTTTTACCAAGATTTCATCTTCAAATGTCTTTAGATTTGAAATATCCACCTTAATTTCGTGGGGCAAATTCTGGGGGAGAGCTTTCACTTCTATTTCCTGAATCTCTTTGACTAAGGTTCCTCCTAGCTCCTTGACTGCCGGAGATTCTCCTTCAAAGATTATTTCTACCGAAGCTTCTACTTCCTCGGTTAATATCGGCTGGTAAAAATCAACGTGAATGAAGCTGTTTGTCAAGGGATCAAGGTCTGTTCCGTATATAAGAACTGGGTATTCTTTTCCCGAAACAACCACATTAATAAGAGAGCTTTCTCCCGCTTCGTTATAAAGTTTTTCAAATTCTTTGGCGTTTATCTCCAAAGAGATATTCTTAACTTCAGGCCCATACAAAACAGCAGGAACGAAGCCTTGCTTCCTCTTCATGCCCGGCTCTCTTTTTTCAGCCTCTATGTTAAGCATAGGGCTATTCTAGCATAATGCAACGGACTGGGCAAGAGTCTTGAGCTTGTTTATTGCATTCTTCTTCTTTTTCAACCACTAATTCGTAAAAATCCCCCATTAATTCCCCTCCTATGGGCCTTGCCTTTCCGTCTTCTGCAAATTCCCATCTTTTAGGGCAGACAGAAACGCATACTCCGCATCCTATGCATTTTTTATGTTCTTGTTTTATTTTCATATAATCTCTAATCTATTATAGTTCCATCATATACCATAATTTCGTCTAATTTTCCAGTAAAAACAGAGAACCCTCCGAAATAGATTCTATAATTAGGAGTATTTCTTATCGGTCCCGAACAACTACTGCTAAATCCTATTTCCCTTCCGTCTATAAAAATTTTAAAAATATTAACGCCGTCATAAGTCATAAGAAAATGATGCCATTTTCCGCTTCCTAAATGAGTAGTAGAATATTGTATAAAGCATACTTCATTGTTTGCTGTGTATAAAAACGAAGTAAGCAATCCGGCATCATTTTTAATATAATAATCTATATGGACTTGAGAATTTGGGTTACATCTTAAAACGGGGGTTGTATTGCCCATCCAATCAATATTTATCATAAACTGAATCGTAAGAGCGCCTGTTTTAGAGTCCAGCTTGGAAGAAGGATTTGCATAAATTCTTCCGTTTTGAATATTCAGGGCTCTTCCAAAAATTCCATTTGTATAAGTTATGCCCGTCCCCGAAAAAACTATCCCGTTTCCAGATTCATCTATCAAAGAATCATTTGAAAACCCTAAATTTGAAATGGATTCTGATCCGATGCGACTATGAACGCTTCTGTGAAATACCTGAAGTTTGGCTATTTCGGCTTTCTCCCTGGCCGATCTTAAAGAAACAAAGATAATAGCCGCAAGCAGCCCGATTATAGAAATAACTACTAATAATTCTATTAGCGTAAAAGCTGACTTTCTATTCATCTTGCTACTTTACTATAAAGTTATTTGAAAAAAAGCTTTCTTGTTCTTTGAATTTTTCATTTACAGAGCATCCGAGACAAGCTGATATTTGGATCCTATGGGGGCCGGAATTGATATTGGGAAGAACTATCTCAAAAGCTTTCTTATCATCAGGATCTATGCATTTTTCAACCATATCCTCCTTATTGCATTCCTCATAATTGTAATTGAGCCAGTCTCCATTTTTCTTTTGCAACATATAGGGGTAGCAAGACGAAAAGCATATTCTATCTTTCTTATGGTTTTCAATTTTAATCTTCAGAGAATCTCCCGCAGAATACTCAGATTTATCTGTTAGGATAAGAACATTCTCTGCTTCCGCCTTTTTGGGAAGATAAAAAGAAACGACAACAAGAATAATGATAAATGCAAGGCCTGAAAGAATGATGTAGAAATCTTTCTTTTCCATTATATTTTGTTAAAACTGCCGAATATTTTAATTTTCTCTTCGACCTTTTTCTGAACCGCTTTTTGGGCAAATTCTAATACATTATACGGCTTTTGCTCTCCTTCTTTTATCCTTAAGGATATTTCTTCGGCCCATGCAGACCTTATTTCAGTATTTACATTAATCTTCACTATGCCTAAACTTATAGCTTTTTTGAGCTGTTGCTCATCTATTCCTGATCCTCCGTGCAAAACCAAAAATGCATCCGTCAAAGAAGCGATCTTTTCAAGTCTTTCAAAATCCAATGAGGGTAATCCGGCATAAACCCCGTGGGCAGAACCTATCGCAATCGCAAGACTATCCACTTTTGTTTTTTTTACGAATTCTTCGGCCTGTTCAGGATCAGTAAGACTTTCTTTATTCACAACTAAGATTTCTTTGTGAACGGAAGAATCTCCGGATATGACACCTATTTCTCCCTCGGTAAGAACTTTCTTTTTAGAAGCATATCCTACAACTTTCTTCGTAATCCTTATATTTTCACTAAAAGAAAGTTTTGAACCGTCAAAGTGCACTGCAGAATACCCGCATTTTACCGCCTCTTTTATCCAATCCAAATTTTTTCCGTGATCAAGATTCAAAAAAGCATTCTTAGCATTCTTAGCTAGAAAAGATATTGTCTCTAGCCCCAAATATCTGCTCTCCCCCTCCGAAGTGCCTAATATGACAGGACTTTTCATGTTTTCTGAAGCTACCAAAATGCCCCTAAGCTGATCTAGCGTGGAAAAATTAAACTGCCCTATGGCCCACTTTTCCTTTTTAGCTTTTTTAAGATAATATTTTAGATTTTGCATTTGCAGTTTTCTCCCAGGCACAATTCTTTTTTAATTTCTGCTTTTTTGAACGGCTGTCCCTTTCTTAAAAGGCCTTCTTTGGCTCCCCACATCTTTAGACAAGATACGCTGTTAGCCATTCCAAGCTGAATGGATTTTTCTATGTCTCCATTAGAACGGATGAACCCCGAAACGAATCCTGATCCAAAAGCATCTCCGGCTCCCGTATTGTCTATTATCTTCTCTTTTGTCCCCCCTGTTGAATAAAGAAGCTTTCCGTCCGAAACCGAAAGTCCTTCCGGGCCCTTCGTCATTATGGCGATGCCGGGACAAATATCATCTATTTTTCTAAAGATTTCCTTTTCTTTATTATACGGCAATCCAGTCAAAATAGAAGCTTCCTCTTGATTAAGAATCAAAACATCAACCTTCTCTATTATTTTTAAAAGCTCTTCTTTAGGCAGAGAAAGCTGTGAATTGCCGGGATTAAAGGATATTCTTATGCCGTTTTTATGGGCAAACCCGACTATATCCTTAGTAATCCTGGCCAGGTTTCCAGATAAAGGGGCCAGGTAAAACCATTTGGCTTCTCTGATTTTTTCCCATTCTATGTCCTTTTTCTTAAGAAGTTCTGACGCTCCCCTATAGACAAGAATTGTTCTTTCGTCTCCGGTATTTATCTTAATAACAACTGAATAGTTAGTCGGCTTCTCTTTTGTTTTAGGAACAAGAGCATAAATTCCCTTCTTTTTTAATTCTTCTAAAACCTGCTGTCCTGGAATATCGTTCCCGACCATTCCGCAAAAAACAGTTTTAAATCCCTGAAGAGCAAAGGTGGCTGCCGTATTGGTCCCTCCGCCCCCGGAAAAAGAGAATATTTCCTCTATGTCTATTTTTGATCCTAAATTAAAGCAAATTCCTTTTTCAGAAATAAATTCTTTGCTCCTTACGGCAGATATGTTCTTAGATCTCATAAACACATCCCAGCTTGCCGATCCAAATGTTGCTATGTCAACCATAATTATTTAGAAAGTTGCATTATTGTTTTAACAACCGTATCAGGGTTTAAAGATATGCTCTCTATCCCCTCTTCTTTCAGAAATTCTGCGAATTCAGGGATATCTGAAGGCGCCTGGCCGCAGATTCCGCAGTATTTGTTTTTCTTTTTGCAGGCCTTTATGACATCTGATATCATTTTTTTAACAGCGGGGTTGGTTTCATTTCCAATATACGATATGCCTCCATTGTCTCTGTCTAATCCCAAAACAAGTTGGGTAAGATCATTGCTTCCGATGCTCATTCCATCAAATATCTTTAGAAATTCGTCAGCCAGAATAACATTAGAAGGTATTTCGCACATTACATATACTTTTATCTTTTTGAGGCCGAATTTGGCTATAAGGTTCAAAACTTTCTTTCCTTCCTCCACTGTCCTGCAAAAAGGAACCATGACAGAAATGTTATCTAATCCGAAAACTTTCCTTGCCCTCTTAATCGCTTCGCATTCCATCTTAAAGGCCGGCTGGAAAGATTCATCAATATACCTTGAAGCACCCCTAAAACCAAGCATAGGATTGGATTCTTCGCCCTCAAAAAGCTCTCCTCCTATCAAATTCCTGTATTCGTTGGTCTTGAAATCAGAGAATCTAACTATAGTTTCTTTGGGATACACCGAAGAAGCTATTTGGGCAACTCCCTCAGCTAATTCTTTCACAAAATACTCCCTTTTGTCTTTGTGCTCTAAAGTGAGTTCTGATATTCTTTTCTTGAGCTTTTTATCTTTCAATGTTTTGAAATGATAAAGCGCCAAAGGATGTATTTTTATCTTTTCGGCTATTATAAATTCTTCTCTTGCCAATCCTATGCCGTCAACAGGCAAAAAAGAAGTCTTAAAAGCAATCTCTGGAGCTCCGACATTCATAGTAATCTTGGTTTTGAGATTGGGAATCTTCTTCAAATCATATTCTTTAACTTTGTAAGGCAGCTTTCCCTCGTAAACTCTCCCTAAAAGCCCTTGAGTGCAATCCACAGTCACTTCCTGGCCTGTCTTTAATATTTCGGTTGCATTCTTTGTCCCAACTATAGCAGGCACTCCCAGCTCCCTTGAAACAATGGCGGCATGGGCTGTCTTTCCCCCCTCGTCGGTTACTATTGCAGAAGCTATCCTCATTATCGGAACCCAATCAGGATCTGTCATTTTAGTCACAAGAACTTCTCCTTTTTGGAATTCATTTATTTTTGAAACATCTGATACTATTCTTACCTTGCCCAATCCGATCTTATCCCCTATGGCTATTCCTTTCAAAATAGGATCTTTGTTTGTTTCTATCTTATATTCAATATACTTTCTGCCAGTCTGGGGAGCATGCACCGTTTCAGGCCTTGCCTGGACTATAAAAAGCTGTTTTGTTTTTCCGTCTTTGGCCCATTCTATATCTTGATGCTTGCCGTAGTGGTCCTGTATTTTCAACGCCCAATCGGCTAAAATAAGAACTTCTTTGTCTGTCAATGAAAACTTTATCTGGTCTTTTTCTTTAACTCTTTCTTCTTTCAATCCTCCGTCTTTAGAATAAATGTATTTTACAGTTTTTCTACCGAGATTCTTTAAAATAATAGACTTAAATCCTTTTTTAAAAGTTGGTTTATGGATGTAGAATTCGTCGGGAGTTATCTTTCCTTTGACTATAAGTTCTCCGATTCCCCATATAGAATTTATCAGCACCACATCTTCAAATCCGGTTTCGGTATCTAGGGTAAACATTACTCCCGAAGAAGCAAGATCGGATCTTATCATTTTTTGGACTCCCACTGACAAAGCGATTTTAAGATGATCAAACCCCTTCTCTTCTCTATATGCTATGGATCTATCTGTAAATAGAGAAGCAATGCATTTTTTAACTGCTCTTAAGAGCTGGTCTTCCCCTCTCACATTAAGGAATGTTTCCATTTGCCCGGCAAAGGAGGCCGTAGCCAGATCTTCGGCTGTAGCAGAAGATCTTACTGCCACATCCGTATTGGCTTCTCCATATTTTTTGGAAAGTTTTTTGTAGGACTTGAGTATTTTCTTTTCCAGGTCTTTTGGAATTTCAGAATCCATGATAAGTTTTCTGACAGCTCTGCCTGTTTCCGTAAGACTGTTTATATCGTCTTTCTTAAACTTCCCGAAAAGATCTTTTATTTTTACATCTATTTGATTTTCTCTAAGAAAATACCAGAATGCCCTAGAAGTTAAAGCGAATCCGTCCGGAAGATTAACTCCTTTGCCTTTTAAATTGCAGTACATTTCTCCCAAAGAAGCGTTTTTGCCCCCGACCAAAAGACCGTCTGATTTATTGATCTCTCTATACCAAAGAATATGCTTTAGTTTTTTAAACATAGTTTATGGAATAAGGATTTTTTTAGCTATCATAAGCTCTTCATTTGACTTTACGACTATTTTTTTTGCGCCATTTAGAAAATCTAGGCCCCTAAGAATCATTTTTCTTGTTTTGGGAATTCCCGATCCTATGGCTCCGGTAAATACAATAGCATCTATTCCTCCCAAAACAGCGTAATAGGATCCTATATATTTTTGTATCCTGTAAACAAACATTTCCAGAGCTAGCTTGGCTTTTTTATCTTTTCTTCTTAGTATCTCAAGCATATCTGAAGTTCCAGAAACAGCCTTCATCCCGCTTTCGTTGTTGAGCATTTTTCTAACACTTGAGTCAAGATATTTTCTGGAAAGCTCCAGAACAATTCCAGGATCAATATCTCCCGCCCTAGTCATCATCATCAATCCTTCCATCGGAGTAAATCCCATTGAAGTGTCAACCGGACGTCCGTTTCTTGCCGCAGTTATACTGCACCCTCCGCCCAAATGACAGGATATAATTTTGGAATCCTGTTTCTTGATCCTAGATATAGTTTCCTGAATTGCATATTCATGGGAGATTCCATGGAATCCAAACCTTCTCAAACCCAAAGATTTTACAAACTTTTCAGGAATAGGATAATAGCGGGCCTTTTCCGGCAAATCCTTATAATATTCTGTATCAAAAACTGCTTTGTGCACAGCATTAGGAAACATTTTCATCGCAACCCTTATTCCCATAATATTATATGGATTATGAAGCGGAGCCAATCTGTTAATCCTCTCCAATTCTTTTAAATCTTCTTCTGAAATCGCACTGGTTTTTCTGAATTTAAGCCCGCCGTGGACTACCCTGTGGCCGGCAAGATCTATATCAAATCTTACTTTCTTCAATTCATTCTTAAGAATCCCCTTGAATCTTATCCTGTTTATAATCTCCTCCTCAGATCTCTTGAAACTTATATACCCCTCTTTTTTTAATTTAAGATTTTCATCAAATACTTTCCATTTGATTGATTGGCTTCCACAGTTTAAAACTAAAATCATATTAAATAGCCGAAAGTCTTCTTATCAACTCCGGCCGAGTTCCCCTCGTCAGCGTCTAGATGCATAACAAGGATATAATTATCTTTTATCCTTACTTTAACTTGTTTAAAAACCAATCCTCTTTTTCCCGGGATTTCCACGGATACTGTTTGGTTATTCTTCAGCTTTAGCTTTTCTGCCTCTTTTTTATTGCAGTGAATGTGCCTTTGGGCAACAATAACTCCGTTATTGATTCTTATTTTCCCGTTGGGGCCTATTAAAAAAGCTCCTGGCGTACTTTCTATGCTCCCTGAAACTCTGACAACAGGATCTATGCCCAAACAAAAAGCATCGGTAATGCTTAGCTCAACCTGGGTTTCTTTTCTTTCTGGCCCCACCACTCTCAAAGAAAGCTCTCCCCTTTTGGTCTTTATCTTTATCCCTTCTTTAGCGGAAAATTCTCCAGGAAGAGTAAGGTCTTTTAATTTTCTTAGCTTGTAATCTTTCCCAAAAAGCTTTTCCAGATCCTTTCTGGACAAGTGAACATGCCTAGCTGAAACTTCAACAGGTATTCTCATTCAGCCATTATACCTTTTTTAGATTAATCAAAAAAGCTCTTAAGTTGTGGAAAACAAAATCCGCCAAGGGCGGATTTAAAGTGTATTTAGCTTAAATATTTTTCTTGATTTATTTTAGCTTCTTTCCTATGAATTCTGCGAACTCAACCAATCTCTTGCTATACCCTGCTTCGTTATCATACCAGGCCAATACCTTCACCAGATTTCCATTGACCATGGTCTCTGAAAGATCAATTATAGAAGAATAGGTATTCCCCTTGTAATCAGAAGAAACAAGGGGCTGTTTTTCTGTTCTGAATATACCTTCAATTTCAGATTCTTTGAATGCATTATTGACTTCTTCTTTTGACACTGGCCTGCCCAGCTCAACTATCAAATCCAGAATTGAAACAATCGGAGTCGGAACCCTCACGGCTATTCCATCTAATTTTCCGTTAAGCGAAGGGATGGCTTTTCCTATCGCTTTTGCGGCTCCAGTGCTTGTCGGAATCATATTCAAAGCCGCAGCCCTGGCCCTTCTTAAGTCTTCGTGGGGAAGATCTAGTATTCTCTGGTCATTGGTGTAGCTGTGAATGGTAGTCATAAATCCTTTTATAATCTCAAAGTTGTCATTCAAAATCTTTGCAACAGGAGCAAGACAATTAGTGGTGCAGGAACCCATATCCATAATATCCGCCTTTTCGGCATTATATTCAGATTCATTCACCCCCAAGATAAAGGTAGGGATATCATCTCCTTTCGCAGGAGCTGAAATTATCACTTTCTTTGCTCCTGCATTAAGGTGCTTTCCGGCTCCTTTTCTATCTCTGAAGATTCCTGTGCATTCTAATATAATATCTGCTTTCCAGGGAATCTTTTCGGGATCTTTCTCCGAAAATACCCTGTATTTTACTCCGTCCACAATCAAATTTTGATCGTCATAAGAAACTTCTCTGCTATAAATCCCATAGTTAGAATCGTATTTCAATAAATGGGCTAGGGTTTTCGTGTCCGTAAGATCATTTATTCCTGTTAGTTTTAAGTTGGGGTTTTCAAGAATATGCCTAAAAGCAGGACGCCCGATCCTACCAAAGCCATTGATGCCAATTTTTATTGACATAAAAACTGAATTTCTAATTTTTAATTTCTAATTTCTAATGAATTTCTAATGATTTAAAATTTTATCTAGAAATTAATCAAATAAAAATTTTATAAAAATTGAAAATTATAAATTGAAAATTATTCTTTTATATTTAATAATCCGTTTATCTTTTCCCTGTCAAATCCAATTACGATAGTTTCTCCTATCTGTAGCACAGGAACATGCATCTGACCAGATTTTTCTATCATTTCATTAAGAGCATTCTGGTCTTGAGAAACATCAATATCCTCAAATTCAAATCCTTTTTCTTTCAGATACTCTTTTAAAGTAACACAGTAAGGACAGGCAGGAGTGCTGTAGATCTTAACTTTAGGCTGATTCTCCATTAGTTTATGCTGTTAACTAAGTCTTCCAATCCTTCGCAGGCTTCTTCGGGCTGGTTTTGAGTAAGTTTGCACATCAAGGCGGCTAGATTTTTCCCTTCCGTTTCTTCTCCGGACTGCTCTCCCGACCCTACCCTGTAATACTTGCACCCTATAACCAAAGTAGGAATACCTCCGGTGCTGTACTTCTTAAATATATCCTGGTCTGCATCGTTGTCTATATTCTCATGGTAAGCAATCAATCCTTCAAATTTAGATGCGACACCCCTTATCACTGGCTTCTCCCATACACAGTGAGGACAAGACTCCGATCCGAAGAAATATACAACGGGCTTTCCGTCTTCATAACAGATTTCTTCCGAAGAAACCGAGAAGTTTCCTACAGTAGTTCCGGTGTTGTCCGCTGGATCTTCAACTTCGGCCAAGTCTATTGTTTGGGGAAAGATAAAAGAACCGTCTTTAGTAATTCTCCACTCTGCCTGCTGGCCGGAAACATCAAATTTAACCTTATACACCCCATTCTCTTCAAAAGTGTCTATCAAAGAAGCTGTCGCCTGTCCCCTTAATATATTATTATTTACAAAATCAATTAGCTTATTCCCTGCGTCTGCAGAAGATATGATATTCGCCCCGCCAGAACTCACCGTACACTTTGAATAGCTGTTATACGCTAAAGCTCCCCCTATAATCAAGGCGGCTAATATAACAACCAGAGGTATAATGAATTTATTCATATATTATGCTTTAGTAATAATGTTTTGATTATACCAAACGAAAATCCTTTTACAAGGCCATTTCGTTTATCTTTTTTTCTTTTAAATTCAGCTTACCGTCAAAATTGTATTCAATGAGCCCCCCGAACGCTATTTCAAGATTAATAATATCTTTATCGGGTATCTTTTCTATATATTTTACAATAGCTCTCAAAGAGTTATGACTTGAAACCACCAGGATATTTTTACTATTCATAAGATCTTTTTCCACATGCTTTTTATAAAAAGGAATGGTTCTTTTGAAAACATCTCTTAAAGACTCTCCTCCTGGAGGCCTCACATTATAACTTCTCCTCCAAAATCTAACTTTTTCCTCTCCATACTTTTCAATAGTTTCTTTTTTATCAAGGCCCTGCAGTTTTCCATAAAATCTTTCATTCAGTTTTTCGGTGACATAAACGGGAACATCATTATTGTTTAAATCCGTAAATTTGCCCCAACTTTTCATCTTTCCCTTATTAAAATGAATGAAAATAGGATACTTTTGATTGTTTTTTTCTAGAATTTCGGCTACTGTATCCATATTTCTAAACAAAGAAGAAGAATAGATCGCATCTATCCTATTCTTAAAAATCTCTTCGGAGCATATTTTAGCCCTGTTTCCCTGATTCTTAGCCAATGGAACATCAACCCAGCCGGTAAATCTATTTTCTTCGTTCCATTGGGACTTCAGGTGGCGCAAAAGAAATAATTTAGACATTAAGATATTATAGCAAATAAACCGCTGAAGTGAAATCTTGACACAGAGGCAAAAAGTACTAATCTTAAAATCAGAACGTTTCTTTAACCCGTTTCTCGAAAGGAGAGACAGATGAAAAGGTTAAGTGTCGCGTTGCTGATTGTTTTGGCAATCCTCCTGGGGGGCTGCGGATCAGGAGCTCAGTTTGAAAAGGGCTTCTTTCAGAGGAAAATTGTCTTTACTCTCACCCCCGAAGCCCAGCAGTCCGTCGGGAACATCGTAAGTCTGCTGGAACAGTCCTACGGAGAGACTGGCATAGAGCCTCCCTTGCCGGACAGTATTATCTTGCCTGTCTATGTGGCCGCTGACCTGAACAGAGACCATGAAATTTCAGACAAGGAGGCCAGGATTTTTGAAAAACAGGGGATCCTGATTTTCGAAGACCAACTGGGAGGAATGCGGTTCAGGTCGCAGACAAAGTAAAAGACAGGGCCGGATAGCTAATTATCCGGCCTTCTCTATTTTATAATCTATGGCTTTTGCAATATTTCTCTATCCTTAAAAGCCGTTTGTATTTTACCATCCTCTCTTTTTTGGAAGGAGCCCCTGATTTTATAAAATCAGAGCCGGTTCCGGCCGCCAGGTCGGCTATAAAGTCATCCATGGTTTCTCCCGACCTGTGGGAAACTATAGTTTTCCATCCAAAGGATTTGGCCATTCTTAAGGCTCTCAAAGTCTCCGTAACAGTGCCTATCTGATTCGGCTTTATTATAGCTCCATTGCAGTCTTTTTTGGATGATTTTATCCTTTCTATATTTGTAGTAAGAAAATCGTCTCCGATTATTCTGACCCGGCTCCCCAATTCTTCTGTTATTTTTCTAAAGCTTTCTTTATCTTCTTCTCCAAAAGGATCTTCAAGAAAGATTATAGGATACTTTGAGACCAGTTCCTTAAAGTATTCCACATTATATCTATTCTTTTGATCTTTTGAAAATTGACTGGCTGCAACGTCTAGACCTATTTCAAAATTAAGATCTCCCGCTGATTGTATTACAAAGTCCAACGCTTCTTCAGCAGAAGAAAGATTGCACGAAAACCCTCCTTCGTCTCCTAGCGATACGGCTTTAAACTTTTTATCAAGCTTTTTACCTAATTTTTTAAATATTTTTCTAGCAGCTTTCAGGTTCTTTGAAAAGCTCTCGTAGGAGGGAATAACCATGAATTCTTGGATATCAATGCTGTTTTTGGCATGCGCTCCTCCATTTATAATATTGAAGCAGGGCCTAGGCATTGATACTAAAACTCTTCCCCGGTATATTTTGCTGATATAAGAAAAAAGCGGAAGATTTTCGGATCCAGATCCTGCCCTTAAAACAGCTATTGAAACAGGAAGGATGGCGTTTGCGCCTAATTTTCTCTTATTTTCGGTTCCGTCAAGCTCTATCAAGAGCTCATCCAGCTCTTCCTGCTTTTTTTCATCTAAACCTCTGACTGCAGGACCTATAATTTTTGATATATTTTCCAAAGCTTTTTTAGTTTCCACGACAAAAGCCTCGTTCTTGCCAGTGGAAGCTCCAGAAGGACAGGAAGATTTAAAAACTCCTTTGTCGGTTTTCAATATTGCTTCTACGGTTGGCTTTCCCCTGGAATCAAGAATTCTTTTTGCCCTTAAGCTCTTTATCATACTCGTATGTTTTTCTTTTTGATATAGTGATAGGCGGATAAAACAGCTTTGGCCCCGTCGCCTGCGGCTATTATTATCTGCTTAAAAGAAGAGGCGCATATATCTCCTGCAGCAAAAAGCCCTTCTTGGCTTGTCATACAGTTAGAATCAACTATCACTTCTCCGTTGCCGTTTAAATCAGCTGTTCCTAATAAAAACTTAGATGCGGGGATATATCCTGTCTCAATAAAAACTCCCTGGACTAGAAGCTCTTTTTTGACTCCATTTTGATTAAAAATAATAGATTCAACAAATTTCCCCCCTTTGATCTCCTTTAGTTCTGCTCCTGTTATTACCTCAACCTTTTTGGAAGATCTGGCTATGTCTTGAAGCTCGCCAAAAGATTTTGGCTCTTCTGAAAACTCAAGAATGTATATCTTTCTTGCTATATTAGTTAAAAAAACAGCTGTTTCAAATCCGGCGTTTCCTCCGCCTATTACGGCTACGTCCTTTCCCTTAAAAAGAGGCCCGTCGCAGACAGAACAGGCGCTTACGCCCTTGCCTAAAAATTCTTTTTCTCCCGGAATATTGAGAGATTTGGGAGCAGATCCTGCGGCTACAACCACCGATATTGCCTGAAACTCCTTGTTCTTAGTAAAAACGGAAAAATCTTCTTTTTTCTCAATTCCTATAACTTCTCCTTGAAGAATTTCAGCATTAAGACTTCTTAAGTGATCTTCCATCTGCTTTGCGAGTTTTACCGCCTCCGCAGATTTTATTCCGGGCCAGTTTTCTATAGCAACAGCTTTATTGTATATCTGCCCCCCGAGATTCTTCGTTATAATTAATGACTTTAAGTTTAATCTTGAAGCATAGATACCAGCCGTAATTCCGGCAGGACCTCCTCCTATAATAATCAAATCATACTTCATATCTCAATTATACAGAAATTTTTGGAAATTAAAAAGCCAAGCGCTGGCTTTTCTGCATTTTCATTATTTTATCTTGAGATCTTTTACAAATTGCCTTATTTCGGCTCCGTATTTGGGGTGGAAAAGAGAAAAATATATATTAGACTTCATCCATTTGGGTTTGTCTCCGCATTCCAGCCAATTGCCTGAAATTTCGCATCCATAGATAAGCTTGCCTTCTTTTATCATTTGATTGCTTATAACCTCGGCTAGTATTATTTCTCCTTTTGCTGTCGGCTTTGCTTTTTTTAGATATGAAAAGATTTCCGGGGTAAGAATATATCTTCCGCATATTGAGAGGTTTGACGGCGCTTCTTGCAAAGAAGGTTTTTCAATTATTCTCTTAATCTTATATATCTTATTCGCTATCTTCTCAACCCCTGCTATTCCGTAGCATGAAATCTTGCTTTCTGAAACAGGGTAAAGAGCGATTACCGGCTTCTGGCATGTTTTAAAAACATTTGACAGCTGTTGGATCACGGGCTCTTCTGCGTCAAAAACATCATCCGAAAACATACAGGCGACCGGTTCGTCTTTTGCATATTTTGCGGCCTGAAGTATGGCGTGTCCATCCCCTAAGGGCTTCTTCTGCAAAACATATGAAAAAGAAATTCCTTCAAGCGATTCTTCAAGGATTTTCAGTTCTGATAAAATATCTTCTTTCTTTTTTTCTTTGAGCTCTTTTTCAAGCTTTAAAGAGGGCTTTAAATACTCAAGAGCTTTTTTATTATCCTGTCTTACAACAAAAATAATCTCTTTTACTCCCGAGTTTTTGGCTTCTTCTATCGCATATTGGACTAGGGGTTTGTCAGCCAAAGGCAAAAGCTCCTTTGGAACAGCTTTTGACAAAGGAAGAAATCTTGTTCCCAGTCCTGCTATCGGAAGAATTGCCTTATTCATCATTTATCTTTTCTTCTTAATATTGCGGGGGTTTCCCAAGCGCTTTCCTTATCAAGAAGCTCCCTTTCTTCTTCCTGGATTACCTTTCTGACCTCAAGGGCTGTCCTCCTTACCTTTTCCGGCTGCTTTTCTTCGGGTTTTTCTTCTTTGGCCGGAACGACAACGGGCTTCTTGGGCTTCAAGATTATTTTTTGCTCTTGTTTTTCTGCCTTTTTTTTCACGGTTTTATTTTTATCAGGTTTTTCTTTTTTGAGCAAGTCATGCCCCGATCCGCATCCGACGGCAAGAAGAGCTATTCTTATCCTGTTCTTTAGTTTTTCGGTCTGATTTATCCCGAATATGATTTTAGCCGAAGGATTAATAGCTTCTGAAATAAATGTGGAAAGCTTTGAAACATCGGAGAGGCATAATGATTTTCCTCCTGTAATATTATAAAGAATTCCTTTGGCTCCCTTTAGGGTATAAGGATAGAGAGAAGTTGAAACTACTTTCCTGGCGGCTTCCTCCTTTTGAGATTCTTCTATCTCAACAGCATTCAAATAGCAAAGCTTACCGTATCCCGAAAGAATAGTTTTCAGGTCCGCAAAGTCTATGTTTATAAGGCCGGTAGAATAAATCATTTCCATCAGCCCTTCCAGATTGCTTACAAGCCTCCTGTTTATAGCCGAGAGTGCTTCTTGAAGGGGCGTATTCTTATCTATTATTTGGAATATTCTTTCATTCGGAATGATCGCAAAGACATTAAAATAAGGCTTTGACTTAATCAACGCTTGATCGGCTATCTCCGCCTTTTTTTCGCCCTCAAAACTGAAAGGAAGGGTAAAAATACCGAAAGTCATGCAACCCGCTGCCTTGGCCATCTTCGCAAGAATATGAGTGGCTCCGGAGCTTGTTCCTCCGCCAAGGCACGAGATTATTATGCAAAGATCCTGCCCTTCAAAAACCTTCTTTAGCTTTTCTTTATCTTCCAGAGCGGCCTGTTCTGCAAGCTCCACATTCATGCCAGTACCCAGCCCGTTTGTATGGTTTTGCCCAAACTGGATTTTCTTTATTTTAGAATTAAGACTTCTTAGGGCTCTTGCGTCGGTATTAACCGCCGCAAAATCAGCCTTCCTTATTCTTGAAGCTATTTCTGAAATAATAGATCCTCCTCCCCCCCCCACTCCTATTATCCTTATCTTTGCGTCATGCACTCCCTTATATATATCTTCTTTTTGCAAAGCGACTATGGGAGTCTTTTTCCTAGGACTTCTTTTTTTTAAGGATTTTTGCTGCTTCTTCTTTAAGAATGACTTCCGGCGCATCTTTTTTTATTTTTTTTAATATTTCAAAGGGATGGCTATGGCAATAGTCCCCAAAAACTGTTTCTTTTGTTTTTTTCTGGAAGTCTTTGGGAAGCGCTTCAAAAACCTGGTTGTGGAAAAATTCGGGGGAAAAAAGATAGACCGAATCAAACTTATGCCTTTGCCTTATATCCTTCATAGCAGTTTTAAGCTCTCTTAGGAAGTCTTTCATAATTTTTTCCTTAGGAAACTCCAGAACCGAGCCCGATCTTATAACCCTCCCGCCTGTCCTGGTCTTAAAGAATCCTTCTTTGTCAGAATATTTAGAATTGGGTATTTCTATTTCTTCTATCTTATCTATTTTTCCATTTTCTGCCACATATATATCGGCCTCCTGCCTTCCAGTGACTATAAAGAGGGCCTTGAAGTTTTTGAATTGGGTAAGATCTCTTGATATCTTCATACTCTTATTATACCAAATCTTAAAAACAAAAAAAGGCGGGAAAAGAAATTTAATATCCCCGCTTCAAAACGAATATCTATGGTAATAAATTTCTACCATATGGCAAGAATTTATTACCTTGCTCAATACTTTCATAATCTTTCGGGATAATCGGATATTATTCCGTCAATTCCGAATTCCTTAATTCTTTTTATATCTTTCTCTTTGTTCACCGTCCACGCAATCGCCTTTAACCCTTGAGAATGTATAAGCTCTATTATAATTCTGCTGGCAATTTTTAAAGAGATATTAATTGAAAATGCTCCGACATTCTTTGCAAATTCAAGCCAACCTCCTTTATCTTTCTTAATAAGGACTCCTATTCTAATTGAAGGAAGGGATTTTTTGAATCTTTTAAGCTCTTCTAAATTAAAAGAAGATACCAAAATATTTTCTTCTTTCCACCCCCTTTTAATATATTTTTTTATCAAAAAAGCAACGGGCTCTGCCGTATTTTCTCCTTTGAGTTCAATGTTCAGTCCGGCTCTCTTTCTTACAAGATCAAACACTTCTTCAAGCAAAGGAGTAGAGTCGTCCATGTTTTCTATGTCATGAACAACATAAATTAAGCCGTCTTTAGAATGAACGTCCAATTCAATCATATCAGCTCCAAGCTCTATGGCCTTCTCAAAAGATGCCAAAGTATTCTCTTTTTCATATCCCATGGCCCCCCTATGGCCTATTTTTATCATTAGTCCATAATACCAAAAAGAAAAGGATTTATAAAGCATGAGTTTAATTAAAAAGGCGGATATTTATCACCGCCTAGAACGAAACAGCCACACCACAATAGGAAACCCCCAAAGAACAAATACCACAGAAAGACAAAGAATCATAGCTTCTCCTTTCAATAATAGAGCTGATTATAGCTGAAATTCAATAAATTTCAACTATTTTCTTCAAATGCATTCAAAAGTATATGTTTGGTTCTTTCTTGAGATTGGAAAAGTAGCTACTTTTCCAATTTATTCTTTATTATTTCGGCTAATTTAGTTGAGATAGTTTCGGTTTAAGCTTTGCAACACATAAACATAGAACATAATATATCTCTAATGAGATTTTGCCACCCCGCTTCCTCTGAATTCGGGGGGCAGGTTTTTTAAGTTCAGGGCTCTGTTCCCAAGGACGACATTTAAAGGCAATTCAATAAAGAAGGTTGAACCCTTGCCTTCGCCTGCGGATTCAGCCCAAATCTTTCCCTTGTGGCCTTCTATTATTCTTGAAGTGATCCAAAGCCCTATTCCCCTGCCAGTGGCAAACATCTTCATCGCTCCTTCGCCCCTTTCAAAAAGTTTGTTGAATAAATCTTTTTGATATTCTTTTGGAATACCGGCTCCCGTGTCTTGGATGGTAAGCAATAATTTATCTGCTTTAGTTTGAATTTTTACCGCAACACTACCATGCTGGGTGTATTTTACCGCATTGTCAATTATGTTGTAGACAGCCACTTTTAATTTTTGGGGATCTGCCTTGATATCGGGAAGATTATCCTGAACTTCCATGGTTAGGGATATTCCTTTCTTTTCGGCTTCCAATTTTACATCTTCTATGGCCTCTTTTATCATTTTATCTATTTTGATATTTTCCTTGGGTAATACTACCTGCCTGCCCAACTGGAATTGGGAAATATCCAATAAATCATTTACTATCTTTATTTCATTGCTCGTTGAGGCAGTAAACTTGTTTATCACATCTTGTATCTTTTTAGGAATCTTTCCGTAACTTCCGCCTTTTAATAAATCCAAGTATCCTGACATTGAAGTCAATGGCGTTCTTAAATGGTGCTGGGTAGCCATAATAAATTGGTTCTTGGCATCGTTTGTTTTTTCCAGCGTTTGTCGGGCTTCTTTTTCCACCTCGTAGGCCTTGCGGATTTCTTTTGTTTGTTCCCTAACCCTTTTTTCAAGATTTTTATTCAATTCCCCCAGCGCTTCTTTTGCTTTTTTTTCAGAAAAATTAGCTCGGATAATTTTATCTGTGCTTTTATTAAAAAAATAGCCATAAACAACGGATAATATAAAAACGGAAATAATCACTAATTCTGAGACTCTTCCATAAATTAAAAAAGATGCGCCAAAGAAAATAATAATTAAAACTATGCTTATTATCTGATAATGCAGGAACAAACAATTACGAAACTTTAAATCACAAAATTGACAACGGCCATAAGGAGCATATCCAAGAGCATTGACCAGCCAGCAGTTTTTGTTGAAACATTTAGAGCAATTTTTTGTTTCTATTTTCATTTTCTAATAAAAACCCTTTTGAAAAAAACATACATTAAAGTAGCTATGCAAAACCCCGCAAAGCAAGCCAAAAATATTAAAAAATCTACAACCAAAAGATATATCCAAGCGAAATTCACAAATTTATCTAAATAAATAAGCAGGAATCCGATGAGTAAAAGAAGCGCCGTCATCCCTGCAACAAAATTAAGTTCCGCTAATTCCTTCTGAATTGATATAGATTTTCTATTTAAAATCAGGGCGTGAAATTGATATGGAATATTGAGTTTTATTGAAATAACTCCGAAAATCATTAGAACAGCAGTTGTTAAAACCAGCCATTCATTATGTATAAAAAAGGCTACTAAAACCATTAGTCCGTAAATAGCACGAGAGAATCTAAGGGAACTGTTATGGATTGAGCATTGTTTCATATTATCTTTTTATATTTAATTATTATTTTTTAAAACTTTTTCGTAAATAGCTTAAAAGGTTTTTCTTTTCTTTCGGCTGGACCGAATAAACACATTTTTTAACGCACGAACAGGCAATTTTAACGTCTTTGATATTGTTGTATATATAAAAACTCAACCTGCAACTTGCGGCAGGGTTTAATCCATAATAATGATGCGCCAATGTGGCGCAATGGCAGCCGGCCCTTGATTCTACATTCATAATGCTTAGATCTTGGGCAATTTTAAACGGATCTTTGTTTTCACAAGTAAAAGCTACCAATGCCGTTCTCTTTCCGGCCGTATCGGGACCGTAAATTTTTAATGATGGAATTCCTTTTAAAATCTTTAGTGCCTCATCGATTAAGATTCTTTCGTGGTTTTCCACTTTTTCCATAGCCCTTTTTACATCCGATAATTCTAATTTTTTATCGGTCATAAAATAAACAAATTTGCCAGGATTCAAAGAAAAATCCATTATCAATCTCACGGCTTGGGCTGAAAGAATTGTTCCTAAGATATTTGGCGTTCCGGCTGTAAATTTCCATGGAAGCTTATTGTATCCGACTTTATCCGGGGAAACCTCCCCCTCTGCAATCATATCTCCACCATAAAGAAACGGCCTAATATTTGAAAGCAATTCCTCCTTCGCATATAACGCTCCTACCCCGAAGGGAGCAAGCATTTTATGAAAAGACCAAACAAGAAAATCTACATCCAAATCTTTAACATCGGTTAAAAAATTTGGCACCATCTGCGCTCCATCAACTAGCAAGTAAGACTTTTTTTCTCCGCTTGGCTGAATATATCCTGAAGTATTTGCAATTTCTCTTATTTCTTTTATCGGATTCTTGGTTCCTAAAAAATTTGAAGCCCCAGAGCAACAAACTATCTTTGTTTTTTTATCTACCAGAGATTTTAATTGATTCAGATCAAGCTCTCCTGTTTCTTTGTCAAACTTTGCCAATCTGCATTCAACCTTAATCCCAAACTTTGGTAAAATCTCTTTGCACAATCCATACCATGGAACATAATTTGAATTATGCTCCATAAAAGTAGTTACAATATTGTCCCCTTCTCTAAATTCTGTCATTAAAGAATACATGACCGAATTAATCGCTTCGGTAGCATTTCGATATAAAACAATGCTCTTTCGCGAAGGAGCATTGATAAATTGAGCGATTGTGTCATAGGAAGCTTCGAATAGTTCGGTGGTCAATATAGAAAACTTAGATTGTCCGCGATGAACATTATCATACTGAACTACAAGTTTATTTAATAATTCTAAAAGCTGAATCGGAACTTGAGTGCTCGCCGCATTGTTAGAAATAATCCTGCCAGCCCTGATAGCAGGAAAAAAATTTCTTATCTTCTGTGTTTCAATCATTAATTTAATATACAATAAATCCGTAAATAGCGGAACTGGGACCGGTTAAAAAAGCAGATTTATCACCATCCTTCAACATAACTTAAATTCAATAAATTTCAACTATTTTCTTTTTTGAGGAAAAACCCGAAATAATCCTTGCCTCGGATTTAAAATGGCGCCTCAACGCTTTTAGAATAGCCTCGTTTGCAAGGCCTTTTTCGGGCATGGCTTTCACTGAAACTATATAAAATCCTTCTTTCTCTTCAATTGACTCTTTTTTTGACCCTGCCCTTGCCTTCACGGATATTTTCATTTGACTATGGATCCATTCAAAACTTCCTTGTCCGGAACCAGCAATACCGGCTCCCCTTGGTTGTCAGCGGCCAGTATCATCCCCTGGCTTTCAATACCCATAAGCGTTTTCGGCTCCAGATTGACGACAAACGGAATCTGCTTTCCTTTTAAATATTCAAGGTCATAGCTCCTGCCGATTCCGGCCACTATCTGCTTTGTTTCCTCTCCGAATCCGACTTGAAGCTTCAAAAGCTTATCCGACCCCTCTATTTTTTCGGCATTCAATATTTCTCCTACCCTTATGTCTATTTTCTTAAAATCTTCAAAGTTTATCATTTTCTTCTTTCAAAAGCTTTATTTTATTCTCTTTTCCCCTGTTATACCCTCCCGGGATTCCGGAGCTTTTTATAACCCTGTGGCAAGGAATTTCAAGATTGTAATTCTTCTTCAGAATGTTTCCGACAGCTCTCCATGCCCTAGGCCTGCCAGCTTTTTTAGCCACCTCTTTATAGCTCGCAGTCTCCCCTTTCTTGATCTTTTTGACTTCTTCAAACACCTTTTCCTTAAAATTCATAATCCTATTATTTTTTTGCCTAAAATTCCCACTCCCCAGCCAGCCAAGGCCGCAATGCCCGCAATTAGAAAAAGTTCGGCTCCCGATTTCAGCCAGTTTCTTCCGGTTATGAGAGATGTAATAGCGCCCAGGAGAAAAAGACTCGCCAAGGAAATGGCTGCGGACGCAAACATGGCATAAAAGATAGGCAGGAAAGCATAAGGCAAAACGGGAAATACTCCTCCCAAAACATAGAAAAAGAACATCAATATGCCTGCCCTTACTGGATTTTCATTGTCTTTCAGAACTGTTCCAAGTTCTCTGTAAGACATTTCTTTTAGAAACAAACTATTTTTTGCAGAAGCTTCCTGGACCATCCTTGTCGCCATGTCTTTGCTCCACCCATCTTTGATGTAAAAATCGAAAAGTTCTCTTTTTTCAGATTCGGGATCGGTTTCAAGCTGTTTTTTTTCTTCGGAAAGAATCTTTTTATGGAACTCTTTTTGGGATCTTGTGGAGAAATAAGAGCCTATGCTCATTGAGAAAGCCTCCACCAAAACTATTATTATGCCTGAAAAAATAACAAAAGAACTCGCCTTAGAACCCACCGCAATGCCAGTCAGAGCCCCTAAGGTTGAAACTATGCCGTCTTCAATTCCAAAAGTTATTTCTCTTAAATTGGAAAGGATTTTAAAATTTTTATGGTGGATATATTCTTTCATACTTCAGCAAAAGCAACTACATAATTCTTGCCGTAATGCTTTGCGCACTTAGGACAGGTAGTATAGAAAAAGTAAATGTTTTTCATTTCTCTGCCCTTTAATTCTGAATACCTTTTCATTTCTTCGACCCACTTCCCCATATCCTTATAATCCCCCTCAAAAACCCTGGAGAGAAAGGTTCCTGTTATTTCTACAATATTCTCGCCTTCTATTTTTTTCTCCAAAGCAAAGTAATGTATTCCCCTCCAAAATCCATCCGAAGAAAGCACCAAGAATTTGTTAGAGACAGCTTGGTTGTCATTTATCTTTTTCCAGGTCTTTTTCATCATTCTACCCATATTTAGAGGGATATGGAAAAAATTAAAAGTTTTGCCGACCAAGAAAATCTTTTCTTCAAATATAAAAACCTGGCTGTCCCAAGGAGCAGGATCAAATTTCGGACAGCATCCTGTTTCAGACTGCGTGTTTATAGAAGGAGTTTCATTTATATGCATAGTTTTTATTTATAATACAATTATTATAAAAAAAAGCGAGGGGCATAGGTTGTCCCCCGCCGGGCTGATGAAAGGTTTTCTCATCAGCTCAGTTATAAGAAGCAAGCTCCTTGTTAAGAGCAAGCTTCTTTGAATGTACTATTTACGTGGCTTAAAACAGCCACAATCGTATTATAGCAGTATTTCTTACCAAATCAAGCTTTTGGCTTTTTAAAAATGTTTTAGGAGGGATCCGAGAAGCCGAAAGTCCCCATAGCCTAAGAGAGGGTGATCAAAGAACTGTAATAAAAAAGGGCTTGTCTATGGCAAGCCCTCTCTCTTCGCCTGCAGTCGGGAATATCCTGCAAAAACCCTTGTTCAGAACCCTAGCCGAAGCCCCAGCACAATAATGGGACACTGGTCTATCTCAATCTTGTTTGGGAAATCTTGGTTATCCTCGTATTTGATTTCCCTCAACCCCACGCCCGCAGATGCCTCAAGCGTGAAATCGTCCCCTTGGACAACCGGATAGATAAGACTAAGATTTATCTCGTTTATCTCCGGCGAGTTATCCAAGGGAAAAGAATAGAACCCTTCAAGTTCCAACGTGAAATCGCCCAGTTCTATTCCAGCAACTCCGCCCACCCTGACAGAGGCCTTGGAGTACGATCGATCCACCAGCCCCACTCCGTCGCTCAACTTGTAGTGGAACATCAAGACTGACAGATCTGCCCCGGGCGACAGTCTTACCTTTCCTTCTCGGATATCATACAAATATCCGAATGCTAGAGTATCAAAGGCGAGGTCCGAGAAGAGCTTTTCTCCCTCCAAAAAGCTCTTATTTTGGCTTATTAGGCTATCTCCGAGAAAACACTCTCCCGAAGCCCTTCCCATTGTTCCTTTGAAAAACCCTGTGTGTCTTCCTTTGTTAAGATAGACACTTCCTCCATACGTCTCCACATCTTCGATCCCGATCTCTTTTAACGTGGGCCTTCCGCTGCTGCTCGTGCCTTCTTTTCCTCCGCAGGGAGTCTGAAGGCTTCCTTCCACGAAACTGCGAGAATATTGGAAGGAAACTTTCGTATTGCACCCCGCAACAAGCACGGCCAAAAGAACAAAAATTCTGTACATAATCCTTCCTTTCGATATAGTTAAAATGTGCTTGGTTTGACTCTAGGGCCAGCTTAATACCTAATATTTATATGTCAATACCCTAGTTCAATATCCAGATAAAGAGATTAAGATATCCGGCAAAGCTTATCCAGAGAATATACGGAATCAAGAGTATAGCCGCCGGCCTTGAAGCCTTGTAAAAATAAATTATTGTAAGGAGGACTAAAATCCAGAGGACAATAAGATCAATAAAAGCCATGGAGGGAGATTTCAATCCGAAAAATATGACTGACCAAAGAAAGTTGAAAAATAGCTGAACAAAGAATAAAATCATTGCATTTTTTGCATTCTTTTTCCAAATAAGATAAAAGGCGATTCCCATTAAAATAAACAATATGGTCCAAACAACTCCGAATGTCCAGTCGGGAGGAACAAGAGAAGGTCTCTGCAATTCCTGATACCATGTTTTTACCGAGGATGCCGTAAAGAAGGCGCCAGCAAGGCCTGCTATTTGGGGAATAGCCAGAGAAACTATGAACTTAATAATTTTTGTTTTCATTAAATAATTATACAACACTGTAAAACAAGAGCAATATTCCCAATTTAATGTTTAAGTAAAAAGGCTCTACAACTTATTGTTGCAGAGCCTTTTAATTGCAAAGCACCTTCGGACGCTACTTGGGTCCGCCCGGACCTCGGCACGGCGTCTTGCGGCGACGCTCGACTTCCGGCAACTTCCGAAGATCGAGGTAGAACGAAACTGCAACTGCGATCGGCAAGATAATGATAACCGCGAGCGTTCCGATCAATATTAACATGTCATTCTCCTTAAGTGCGTGAACGTATGCTTGCGGGATGATCGTTTGCTACGAGCATCCTTGCGACCAATTACAACTGAAGCATTTGACGCAGGTTCCGTTCCTGGTCACTCTCCCTCCGCATTCTGGACAGCGCTCCGGTTCTGGTGAAGCCCAGAATCCCTGAACTGGGTCAAATGTTTGGACAAAACATTCAACCCTTGCGTTGCGATAGAGATTACAAACGCTGGTCCCTACGCTGAGAGCAAGACGTTGACAGAACCCAGGAGTCCGCTCGGCCTTATTAAAAAACCCTCCGATCTCGATGATGATTTTCCCACCTAGCCCGTATTGCATGAGATCGGGAACGAATAGGCAAGTCATATCTTCTTGGCCGCGAAAACCGAGCTCCCGTATTTTACATACGGCACCCACTATGGTTTGATGCAACCGGTTCAATGCTTCCTCGTTTTGATTCGGAGGAAGACACCACACTTTGATCACGGGCATATTAGCCCTCCTTTCAACATGGGTAAATGAAATGTACAAATTCAAACGATAATGCAATTATGCATTTTTTACTTTGAAAAATCAAGGCCGGTGCGACTAAAACCACTTCCGAACTTTGTTTTTCATTCAAAATCAGCTATTTTCTCAAAAACTATCGGATAAATCGCTTGGAAGGACTCCTCCCGAGGCGGACAGAAGCTTTCGAGCCTACGATTGGTTCAAAGCAATACCAGTGCCCGACCTAGCATTGAAAGAAACAAAAGAATTGCTGCTCCTGGCAAAATAGATGCCTATTCCTTGTGAGCATTGTGTTGTTTTCTAACTGTCTCGAGAAGATCCTTAACTTTCTTACTTATTGAAAGCGGAGCCGATCTGTCCGAATAAATATCTTTATAGAAATCGGGCAGGCTTGCCAACTGATTGGTTGTATAAGTACGAGATTCTTCAAGAGAAGGCACCTTATAGACTTGCTTCCCTTTTCTAATAACAGGAATTAGCAAAGGATTGCCCAAGCTCTCATCTTCTAACCCAATGATATCTTTTTTAATCTTGCCATTTTTAATTATGCGAAAAACCTGTTTTTTGCCAGGTAAGCTTAATTTACCGGGAGAAAACTTTGCCGTATAAGTTATTTCTCCCTTTTTCTCCAGCATGCAAACCTTATATACCGTTTCAAGAGTCGGAGCATCAGCAGAAGTTATTACTTCGGTTACCACCAAAAAGCTGTCTGCCGGAACGCCCCCTTTTAACATTTTATCTATTTTATATTCATTGAGATTGCTCGCAACGGATATTTTAACTTTATTAAATCCAGCGGTGTCAAATTTCCTTCTTACCTTTTTGGCAATAGCAGCCAAATTTCCGCTATCTACCGTTATTCCTCCTAATTCTTTTCCTTGCTGTTTTAATTCTTTGGCAACTTTTATTGCATTTTCAATTCCTTGATCAATGTCATAAGTGTCAATCATCAAGGAGGCTACGCCCGGAAATTTGTTGGCTATAGTCCTCATTGCTATAATTTCACTTGGAAATGATTTTATATACGCATGATGAGCCACAATAACGGCTAACGATTTTGTCTTTAATCGTTTTGACATTGCAGCATTTGATACACCCATATTTTCAAAAAAATAACTGTTGCGCCCAGCTCTCCAACCAGCATCTATTCCTTGAGATCTGACGAATCCTACACCGATTCTTTTATCTCTTCCTGCTATCCTTACTCTTGCTAATTTTGATAAAAGCATTGTATCAATCGTGGCAAGAGAAATAAGGATATCGGTAATTAAATTAGCCTCTACAAGAGGCGCAGTAGTTCTAACCATAGGTTCGCCTGGAAAATAGACAGTTCCCTCCGGCATAGCATAGACATCTCCGCTAAAAGAAAATTTTCTTAAGTAATCAGCAAAATTAGCACTTATTCTTTTTTCGTCCAATAGATATTTTATTTGTCCTTCGTCATAAGAAAGACCTATAAGGTAGTTTATAATAGCTTCTAATCCGCCAGCCAAAAGAAAGTTTCTATGTTTTGGCATGTCTCTGACTAATAAGTCAAAAGTGGCAATCGTGTTATTCATTCCCTCGTCATACCAAGAAGAGCACATGCTAAAAATATGCTCCAATGAGTATATGGATAATTCTTTATCGGTTAAGAGTCTTGAGTAATTTTCCATTGTTTTATTCTAACAAAAATTTATTCTTTTGAGTATACTAAAACCACCTCCGAACCTTATTTCACATTCAAAAGCATAAGTTTAGTTAAATTTTCTTTCGAGGCTCCGGGGCATGGAAGGACTCCTCCCGAGGCGGACAGAGGCTATTGATTAGAATTCATCCAAGTGGGCAATGTACACGGACATATGGCGGTTTTGCCTCGATGGCAGAGAAAAGATACTTGACCCCTTTTATTTATCCGCAATCTTTTTAAGCTCGCAATATCAATTCGTCTTTCGCTAGATTCAATTTTATTGGCTCCTAAATCAGAATTTTTAACTTTTGAAATTGTTTTGCCGAATTTGATTCATAAATGCAAGAAACGAAACCTAAACTGACGGAACTGCCCGCCCCGCCCTCTCCGCAGGTTTTCGTTTTTTGGAAATTGAATAAATTGGTATTAAAAATCTTGCGTTAAAATCAATACCCTTTGCGGTTGATGAAATTTCTAATTCCCAATAACTCTTATTAAAATTTTTAGACATGTTATTACTCTTGCAATTCTCGGGAATTAAAAAATTTATTTTGACCATTTGGGGTTTTTCCTCTAATATTTCTATATTCTTCCGATCATTATAAGTTTGATATACGATAATATCCTGAATATGTTGCCTGCCTCGCTTCACAGATTCGATAGATTCTTCAATAAAACGCAATGTTGCTATTAATTTATTTCCTTTTTTTATAATTTTTTTGTTAGAAAAATAAACTTCAATTTCTTCTCCTAAAAAATAAGGAAATTTTTTAAATTTTAGATAAGAAGTGTCATATTTAAATTGTCGGATTAAAAAATAACTAAATCCAATGATAGCAGAACCTAATGCCCAAATAATCACGCCTGAAGCTGCTATTAATATAAACCATATTTTTATGTTATTTGTAGCAAAATTGTTAATAAATAAAAAATAGAGGGGCAAAGAAAAAACAGCCGCAAAGCCGAAATATAAAACAATCTTGTATAAATTTTTGTAATCATTAAATTCTATACCATCTTGATTCCAGTTATAATCAAACTGCCATGGTTCATAAGGAAATTTTGATTTTCTCTTGTTTCTGTTTTCTGCTATATATATTTTATAAAATCCTTTTCCTATGAGAAAAAATCCTATCACAGCAAAAATTATAAGAGCGCTAATTACAACTAATGAAGATGATGGATTCTGATAAGTTGCTTTATTGGTGAACCAAGGGAAAATAAAAATTGTTGGTATAATAAGAGAAATTACGCCAGCGTTAAATGCTTCGCGACTAGACCAACAATCTCCAATGGGACTATGGTCTTTCAGAATAAGCTTTTCGAGACTTTCTGTCATTTTGGCATTCTATTCGCAGGCCAATCATTAAACCACCAATTAAAATCTAAATTAACAATTGGCTTGCCACTTTCGTCAAAATAACTGTTTGAAATAAGCCAAACCTCATGATCTATTTTCCATTCTCCGCTCTCCCTTATCATTCCTATGCCACCCTTATAATTATTGACTGTTTTTGAGGTTACTAACAATATAGCTCTATTGCCACGGATTTCTTGCTCAACATTTGTGATATCACTCAAAGATTGATTCATTTTTTTACCTAATAGAAATATCGTTTCTACTTGATTGGAAGGCGTTTCTCTAATCTGTTGCTGATTTTGTTCATAATCTTTAATTGCATATAAAGAACCATATTTAAGAACAATCGGTTTGTAATCGGCAGAAATTTTCATTTTTTCATATTCACTTTTGTATTCTAAGTACATATCTTTTGGGCTCAACGAGGTAGACACAATAGTGGGCATGCTAACATCTTCCTTTCCGATATCTTCTTTTGTGGATAAATTTTTATCAGATGTATTCACCGTTTCGGTTGCATTAAAAACATCCTTTTCAAACGAGCTTTTGTTTTTAACACTGACTATGACAATTCCAATAATAGCGACCAATGCCAAGGAAATCCCTACTACTAATAATATTTTGTTAATTTTTTTCATAAATTTAATTATCTGATAATTCAATTTAAAAAAGGGGGCAAGTACTTTTTCTAATTCTAACACAAAACTGTCCAAATGGGCAGTTTTTGACGTCTCTCGGTCGGGTTAGGGGCGCTCAAGGTTGCTGACCATCGTAGACAACGTTAGAACTATAATTCAGCAACAGAATGAGTATATTTATATCTTAGACCTGAACCCCAAAACAATCAATGTATAGTATTTACCCTACCTCGCCGTTCACTATTTTAATTTGACAATCTATTGACTTTTATTTTGTAATATGATATCATTGCCATTATAAGTCGTTGCACATTGACATCAACCCACACTGATAGGAGGTGCTTAATGGCACAGAAAGCGACAACACAAAAGTATATGTACGGAAGCGAAAGCTTCCCCATCCTCTATGAAGATGACAAAATTCGGATTTACAAAAATCCGAGCAACAAAGTCTTCGTTGAGGACAAGGCGTCGGAAACAACGATTCGGTTGAGTTCTTATCCTCATCACGCTGGCGGACTTCAGTTCACCACCGATGGTCTGGTTGAGCCAATCCGAATCACCAACACAATTGGATGGTGCATCACTCGCAGACGGTAAGTTCAACCCCTAACCAAAAGGAGAATCCTTATGGATAAGCTGGAGGCAATCCGTTTGATTGCGTATGCAGACGATGTCGTTGACTCCTCCAAACTTGCTGGCATTCGGCAAGTTTTGGAAGAAGACGAGGGTTCTGCAAGAGCGATTGCCATCGCCTATTCCAAGCCACGGACTCAAGCCATCAGAGAAACGAAAGGCAAGAAAATGAAATGCAAAGAGGAAGGTTGCGGTGGCGAGGTGGATATGAACAAACCCGTTTCTCTGCAAGTGGGTTGCAGGGCGAGCAGAAATGCTTACCCCTGCAAGAAGTGCAACAGATTGCACTTCGGAGACGGCTCGCTCGTGTTCACCAGAGGTCAACAGAAGGCATTCTACGAGGGTGGCAGCGTGAAGTAGCCCTCAAAAAATGCTCAAAACAAAAAGCCCCTGAAAGCTACTCGTAGCTGACAGGGGTTTTCTTTTTACTCAATTCTACCCTACTCCACTACTCACTATATCTTTTTGATTTCTTCTAACAATTCTTGCTGGCGTTTTTGGAGCGAAGCGTCAAAAATTATCCTATATTCAAAATCCTTATTGACCCGCTGAAGAAAGTGATAGACCCTCGGGGTCTAACATCTAACATCCCAATATTTATTGGGTTTATAATTAAAATCTATAGAAAGTGATAGACCCTCGGGGTCTAACATCTAACATCCCAATATTTATTGGGTTTATAATTAAAATCTATAGAGAGAAAATTTAAAATTCGAATCTTACACTGCTCCGGGGCCTGGAATCGAACCAAGATTAATGGCTTCAAAGGCCACTGTCCTACCGTTAGACGACCCCGGAATGTTTATTTTTCAATTTCTCTAATTATTCTTTCTTTTTCAATTCTTTTTTCTTTTATTTTCCTCTCGTAAGCTCTTGCATTTTTTTCTGAATTAAACTTCTTTAAAAATACTAATTTCAAAGGAACATGACATTTAGTAGAAATAACTTGTTTTTTATTATGCTCCTTTAAACGCTCTTCAATCCTATTGGTGCTTCCTACATAGTACCATCGACATTTTGAACTTTTAAGAATATATACATGCCAAAGCATAATAGAATAGATATTCTCCACTGTCCTACCGTTAGACCTGCCTGCGCAGGCAGGCGACCCCCGGAACAAATTTATTCTACTGATTTTCTTTCAGAAAGTCAACAATGGCCAATTCCAAAGGAAGCTGGGGAATTGAAGAATACTTCATCCTGTTTTCAGCATCCATAAACAAACCCAATGCTTTCTGAAGTCCTCCATATCCTAGAATTTCGGCTTGATTTTTCATTGTTTCTTTTTCTTCTTTTGAAAATCCTGAAACAACTTCAGGATTAATGCTTAAGATAAGAACATGCCTTAAATAGGAAACAAGCGTCTTAGAAAGCTCCATGGGATCATACCCTTTTTCTAAGCTCTGCTCTAAGAATTCAAACGCTCCTTTTATATCCCTCTTTGAGAGAAACCAGGAAAATTCAGACGCCCATGCGGTGTCAGCCAATCCGAGCATCTCCTTTATACTGTCTTTTGTAATATCTGCTTTCCCTGAAAAAGTAAGAACCTGATCCAAAAGACTTTCTGCGTCTCTGACCGCTCCTTCCGAATGCAGGGCTATAAGCTCAAGGGCGGGCTTTTCTATTTTAGCTCCCTCTTTTTTTGAAATATGTTCCAATCTCTTGAGTATTTCCTGAAATTCAAGTCTCCTAAAATCAAATCTTTGGCATCTTGAAATTATAGTAGGCGCCATTTTATGGATTTCGGTAGTAGCAAGAATAAAAACTGCGTGGGAAGGAGGCTCTTCTAAAGTCTTCAAAAGCGCATTCACGGCTTCTTTTGTAAGCATATGGCATTCGTCTATGACAAACACCTTGTATTTTTCTTTATTGGGAGAGAATCTTATACCCTCTTTAAGCTCTCTCACCTCGTCTATGCCTCTATGGGAAGCAGCGTCTATTTCTATAAGGTCTAGAGATCTGCCGTCTTTAACCTCAAGACAAGAGGAACACTTGTTGCAGGGTTCTGACTCCCCTTCTTTTCTGTTTCTGCAGTTTAGAGCTTTTGCCAAAAGTCTAGCAGTGGTGGTCTTTCCTGATCCCCTGGGACCTGAAAAAATATATGCATGAGATGCGTTATTTGAGGAAAGGGCATTCTTTAAAGTCTGTATTATATGCTCCTGCCCTATAATCTCTGAAAAAGACTGTGGCCTGTATTTTCTATACAATGCTAGATTATCCATAATCCTAGTGTGGTTAGAAATAAAACAATTATACCCGAGATGAAAACTCCTAAAGAAATAAGCGGGAAAGCTCTTTTAAACGGAATATTAAAAAGAAAGGCGGCTATGGCCCCTGTCCAAGCCCCCGTAAAAGGAAGAGGAATGGCAACAAAACCCACCAAAGTTGCCTCCCCCGCTCTTTCAATTTTTGAACCGCTCTTCTTCCTTGTTCTTTCAAACACCCAATCAAAGCCCTTTTTCATTATGGCCGATCTTCCAGAAAGATATTTAGAAGCAGGGCCCAAAAAAAGAAGAATTAAAACCACAGGAACAATATTTCCCAGAAAGGAAATAAAAAAAGCTGTTTGCCAGTCAAGATTATAGATAGTGATTGCAGTGGGAAGAGACAGCCTCAATTCGCCCACCGGAACCATTGCAAGAAAAAATACCTTTAAGATAGAATCCATGATTTCATAATATATTATCCTTATGCCAAAATCAAACCTTAAAAAAATAGGCCTGGCCTATCGCCAAAACCATGAGAAACCATGAGCCTGGCTCATATGAGCCTGGCTCATTTTAACTGGCTGATTTAAATAAAGAAGCTCCTGCAAACATTTGTTTGCAGGAGCTAAGCGGAGATTACCGATCACAGCGTCCGAGAAGGGAATCCCTGATCGGGACGCTGGAGTCACCGTCGCCAGGCTTCCATCAAGGCGACAAGTGTGACCACGCCCAGAGCAAAGAGACAGATTTCCACCATCATGACTCAATCCCTTCCAAAGTGGTTACACAAAAACTTATTCAGTCTGCGACGGCATGTGGGACAATCGTTTGCTCCTTCATTAATCAAGCTTTTCCTCACCTCGTCAAATTTGTCCCACCCCCGAAGAACTTTCACAGTCAAATGCTTATGCCTGAAGCCCCTATGGGCAACCCAAACAATCAAAGCGACCAAGAGCGGCAGAAGAACTACGGTATTTTTTGAGAATATGGCTAACAGCATCGCGCTTCCTTTCGGTTGAGTTAAATCAGAGATAAGAAGAACTGGTTAAAGAATATAACAAGATGTTGATTGTGTCAATAGTGATTTTCTTTTCTGCTTTATGTATTATAGAGTAATGATCAAACTCTATAACACTCTCTCAAAGAAGAAACAGGTTTTTAGGCCACTGAAAGATAAGGAGGTCAGATTTTATTCCTGCGGCCCAACCGTATACAACTATGCCCACATAGGAAATCTTAGAACTTACATCTTTAATGACATACTTAAAAGAGTTTTGAGATATAACGGACTAAAAGTAAAGCATGTGATGAATCTGACTGATGTAGGACATCTCACCTCTGACGCAGATACTGGAGAAGACAAACTTGAGAAAGCAGCTGAAAGAGAACAGAAAACAGCGTGGCAGATAGCAGAATTCTATACCGAATCTTTCAAAAAAGACCTAAAGAAGCTGAATATAGAAGAGCCGGATATCTGGGCCAAGGCGACAGACCATATTGAAGAGCAAATAAAGGTTATAAAAATACTGGAGAGAAAGGGCTTTACATATAGAATAGAAGACGGCATTTACTTTGACTCATCCAAAATAAAAGATTACGGCAAATTAGAGGGAAAAAAGAAAAAGAACATCATGGCCGGAGCAAGAGTGGAAATGGCCGAAGGGAAGAAGAACCCTCAAGATTTCGCCCTTTGGAAATTCAGCCCCAAAGATAAAAAAAGGCAGATGGAATGGAACTCCCCCTGGGGCATCGGTTTTCCCGGATGGCACACCGAGTGCGTCGCCATGAGCAAAAAGCACCTGGGAGTTCCGTTTGATATTCACACCGGAGGGATAGATCATATTGCCGTTCATCATACAAATGAAATTGCCCAAACGGAAGCTGCTTTTGAAAAAGATTTGGCAATGCTGTGGCTACACGGAGAATTCCTGGATCTCAAAAAAGAGAAAATGGCAAAATCAGAAGGCAATGTTATTCTGTTGGGAGACATAATCAGAAAAGGATTCGATCCCCTGTCTTTCAGATACTTGTGCCTGACTGCCCACTACAGATCAAAGCTTACCTTCTCCTGGAAAGCCCTGGAATCTGCCCAGAAATCCCTGGAAAATTTAAGAGAAAGAATCTTCGGCCTTAAAGACAAGGGAGAAGAAAAAAAGAAAGAATTCCTAAAATATATAAATGATGACCTGGATATGCCAAAAGCATTGGCTTTTGTATGGAAGATTGTAAAAGAAGAGAAGGCAACGCAGGAACTGCTTTTTGATTTTGACAGAGTTTTTGGGCTCGGCCTGAATAAAATCAAAGAAGTAGAAATTCCGGAAGAGATTATTGAAATGGTAAAACAAAGAGAAAAATTCAGAAAAAAAAGCGAATGGGAAAAAGCTGATTTAATAAGAAAAGAAATTGAAAGAAAAGGCTACGCCGTTGAAGACACGGCGAAGGGCTCTTCTGTCATAAAAAAAATAAGCCCCCGAGCCGTGTAGAAACAGCTACGGGGGCCGGAGGCGGACTTAGTAGTCCGGGTTTAGGGCTTAGTCGGGAAGTTGATCTTGCAGGGCAATGACATTGGCATCGTGCCTTTGTCCCCAGTCTTTGGGGGCAGTATGTCTGATGACAGCTAAGACGCTGTCAACAACTTTTTCGGTTCCGGCCAACTGGCGATCGGGATAATTCCCTCTCGCTATTGCCCCTTTTGCCGCTCTTACCTTCTCCAACCTGATTCTTCCCACAAAAACCTCCTTTCAGTTACGGGAAGAGAAAAAACCGAATGTACCGTCAGTATAATAGCATACTTTTATATTAAATGCAAGGGCAAAATAAAAAAGGACTGCCCTCCATGGTGAAAAGACAGTCCCTTCTGGGTTTAGCCTCGTCCTAGAAACGAGGACTCGATCCTTGTGCCGGTGGCCCAGCAGGATACTGCTCTTTCAGTCGATCAGCGAATGCTTTTATCTGCTGATCCGAAGCTCCCAAAGGAAATAGCCTGTTGGAAGCAAATCTCTTCGCCCCCATAAGTCTCAATTCCCTCTTGGCTGCCTCTGAAAGATTGATGTTGTCGCAAACCACCGTTCCGCCACTACTCTTTGCCATGCTGACCTCCTTGAAAACCCTAAACCCAAAAAAAAGAACACGTTAATCTTATTTTAACCTTTTAAGAACATCTGTCAATATTGCTTAAAGACATCTCATTTGATACAAAGAATTAATGGCGAGCAATCTTAAAAGCATGAGTATCCCTCCACAGGACCTGGAAGCCGAAAGATGCCTTTTAGGATGTCTTCTCTTAGACAAAAATGCGATTGTAAAAGTAGTGGATTTTCTTCAAGATAAAGACTTCTACAAAGAAATCCACAGGCAGATATATATCTCCGTCGCAGAGCTTTTTGAAAAAGGAGAGCCGGTTGACCTTTTGGCTGTCTCTAGCAGGTTGAGAGAAAAAAAGCTTTTAGAAAGTATGGGAGGAGCAGGATATCTGACCGAACTTATAAATTCGGTTCCTACATCTTCCCATATTTTAAACTATGCTAAGATCGTCCAGAGAAAAAGAATCTTAAGGGAGCTTATTGACGCGAGCCAAGAAATCAACACTTTAGGGCACGAAGAACAGGAAGACATAGATGAGTTGCTGGATAAGGCAGAACAAAGAATATTCAGCATTTCCCAAAGAAGCTTAAGCCAAAGGTTCCTTCCGATCAAGGATTCCCTGGAACAGGCGTTTGAAAGAATAGATATGCTTTCAAAACACGAAGGAAACCTAAGAGGCGTCTCAACAGGATTCAAAGACCTGGATAATATTCTTGCCGGTTTTCAGAAATCAGACTTAATCATACTGGCCGCAAGGCCCTCCATCGGAAAATCCGCCCTGGCTGTTAATTTCGCAGCCAATATAGCAATAAATAACAAGCTTCCTGTCGGAATATTTAGTCTTGAAATGTCCAACGACCAGATAATAGACAGATTAATAGCATCAATCGCAAATATAGACTTATGGAAATTAAGAACCGGGAAGCTTTCTTCTGAAGGAGAAAACAATGACTTTGAAAGAATCCAGCATGCAATGGGAATCCTGTCTTCAACTCCGATATTTATAGATGATGCGGCTTCTTCCAATGTTTTGCAAATGAGGGCTATGGCAAGAAGGCTTCAGGCAGAGCACGGCTTGGGCCTTTTGGTTATAGACTACCTCCAGCTGGTAGAACCCAGAAATTCCAACGCCAGCCCTGTCCAGCAGGTTTCTGAAATATCCAGATCCCTAAAGGGCCTTGCAAGAGAGCTGAATATCCCTGTCCTGGCCCTATCCCAGCTTTCGCGTGCCGTAGAGCATAGGGTGCCCCAAATACCAAAACTGGCCGATCTTCGTGAATCAGGATGTCTCACAGGCGATACCCTTATAACCAGAGCCGATACCGGAGAAAGAACTCCCATTAAAAACCTAGTCGGCAAAGCAAACATACCAATACATGCTTTAGATGAAAATTTAAAAATTAAAACACATTTTATTTCGAAAGTTTTTTCGAGCGGGCAAAAAATGGTTTATGAATTGAAAACCAAAAGCGGATTTAAAATCAAAGCCTCTGCAAATCATCCCTTTAAAAAACTGGATGGCTGGCATCAATTAAACAACCTCAGACCCGGCGATCATATTGCCACTCCGCGCCAAATAAAGATTTCGACGCCTTTAAAGATGGATGACAATGAAATTATTTTACTGGCTCATTTATTGGGAGATGGTTGCGTGCTGCCAAAGCAACCCATTCATTATACAAGTGCAGATCATGAAAACATTAAGATTGTTAAAAACGCCGCGAAAACTTTGTTTAGAATCAATTCAAGAATCGTAAAGCAAGAAAATTGGTGGCACGTCTATCTTCCAAGTCCGTACAGACTGGCCCGTGGGAAACATCATCCCATAATAAATTGGTTTAATGAGTTAAAGATTCACCCCGTTCGTTCTTATGAAAAAGAAATTCCGGAAAAGATTTTCTCTTTAAGCGAGCAACAAACTGCTTTGTTCTTAAAGCATCTTTGGGCCACTGACGGAAATATTTCTATTAAAAAGTTGCTGGGAAGAAAAGACAGCGGGAATATTTATTATGCAACAACAAGCGATAAATTAGCTGAAGGGGTTAAATATCTTCTTTTGAGATTGGGAATAAGAAGCAAGATAGGCGGAGTCAAAAAAGAAAATTATAGAATTTGTTATCATGTAAGCATTCAGGGCAAAGAAGAACAATTGAAATTTTTAAATCTTGTGGGATGTTATGGAAAAAGAGGAAAATTAATTCCTAAATTAATCAGAAATATAGAAAAGATAAAATCCAATACAAATATAGATATTATTCCCAAGGAAGTCTGGCATAAAATAGGAAAATTTAAAGAATTATTTAATTTAAGCTGGAGACGCTGGGCTCAGCAGTATCAAATGGCTTATTGCGGATCAGCCCTTTTTAAGCACGGCGTGAGTAGGGAAAGAATAGGTAAAATAATTTCATTTATGCCATCGCAAGAATTGAAAGATTTATCAGATTCAGATATTTTTTGGGATGAAATAGAATCCATTATTCCCCTGCAAGTTGAGGAAGTTTATGATGCAACCGTTCCGGGAGTCCATAATTTTTTGCCAAACGGCATAGTAGCTCATAACTCGTTAGAACAGGATGCAGATGTGGTGCTTTTCATATATAGAGAAGACAGGTACAATCCGGAAACTTCAAGAAAGAATATCGCCGATCTAATGATAGCAAAGCACAGGAATGGGCCTGTAGGAAAAGTAGGCCTCTATTTTAACGATCAAACGGTGAGCTTTAAAAATCTTGAAAAACAACAGGAGTATCAGGAATAATGAATTCAATCCAAAAGATAATAGGATTCTTTTCAAAGTTTCCAACCATAGGCCCCAGAACAGCGGCGCGCTTTGCCTATTATCTTGTGAAACTGGAAAAGAAAGAGTTTAATGAATTTATTCATTCTTTAGAAAGATTAAGAGACGATGTAAAGCTGTGTTCTTTCTGCTTCTGCCCCTTTGAATCAGAAGAATCTCTCTGCCCTATATGCTCTGATAAAACCAGGAGCAGAGAATCTTTGTGCGTAGTAGAAAAAGAGCAAGACCTTCTTTCAATAGAGAAAACAAAGAAGTATAGGGGCCTTTATTTTATTCTGGGGGGAAATATAAATCTAAAGAAAGAAAACGGCGCAAGAATAAATGAGCTCAAAGAAAGGATTGAGAAGATGAAATTCAAAGAGATAATCCTGGCTATAAATCCGACTCCCGAAGGAGAAACTACGACTCTTTTCTTAGAAAGGGAGATTGAAAAATACAAAATAAAAACAAGCAGGCTTGGAAGAGGCCTGCCTGTCGGAGGAGAGATGGAATATGCGGACGAAGAGACACTCTCCTCTGCCTTTGAAGGAAGAAAATAAATTAATGTTTTGCCAGCTTTATCGCAGAAGTAAAAAAGAAGATTATCTTAAGGGCTAAAATCAAAACAATTATTGTCCCAGAAGCCGTAAACATCCGGCGGTATAAAGCATTTCCTTCTTTTAGAACCTTGAATTCAGTCACATAGACGACTTCGCAAGATCTGTCTCCGGTGTCTTCTCTTATGGTGCTGGTCGTGCGGGTTCCTGCCCCTATTTGATAGTTTACCAAATAACCCTTAAGGTAGATCTGATCTCCTATTTGAGTTTTTTTGATATCCTTATACACTTCGTCGGTAGCAGGCAAGAGATGGTTGTTTGATCCGTAAGACCAAGAAAACTTCTGGTACCAGTTTCTATCAATTCCATTTTTAAATATTGGATAACAAGTAAATTCTCCGTGCTTAAATTTCATCTGCTGATAGACTTCGTTTTTTATATTATCTCCCCATAAAACGCATAAATCTTTTGTATTTAAAGGATCTGCTTTGTGGGCGTAGTCCAGCCAGTTTTCGCTGTCATACATGGATACCACCACTCCTCTAAGCTCATATTCGTATCTTGGCGTTATATCGTAACCATAGCCTTCTTTTTCCTCGCAGAAAGGCTCAAGAATAGTTTCTGACTGAATCGGAGCAATATATATTTCGTTCAAGATTTCGTTCTTGTCCGGCAAATCATTTTTCTTAAAAAAAGAGAAAATAAAAAGAAATACGCTCAAAATCAGTATTATGCTAAATATTCTCCTCATAAAAATACTTCCAGAAACCTTATGACCAAAATGGTTGATAAAAATATGTAAATAAAATAATAAAATATTTTTACCTGGAGGTAGGTATTTTCATTTTTGAATTTAAATGCGATCGAAAAAGCATAGCTGATTGCTTCTTCAAGCCCTAAAAAATAAGCAATCCTGAATATATAGAGCAATGGCAGGGCTATCAAAAGAAGTATTGACTTCAGAGAATAAATAAAAATTGTACTATCCATTAAAGAAACTTCCTGGGGGCTGGTAAGAAAAGAGCGTAATTCAAAAAGGTAAAAACAAAAACCCACTATCTCAAAAAATAATTCTCTTTTAGACTCCTCTATCCTCATTTGATTAATCTAAATATTCAGGATGGCACTCGCTCTTCTGATGCAATGATTCAAAAACTTTGTTTCTAAAAGATTCTTTTCTCATCAGATCCTCAATTTCTTTAACCTCGCTATTTAAGTTTTGGTTGTCCCATCCATACGCTTGCATAAGTGGCAGTATCCTGGAAGTAATGATTTGTTGGAACTTCTGACCTGCCGGGGAACCCGCCTCTTCCATAGTCATAATCCGTGGATGCAAAATATCCAAAGGCTTGCCCAAGCCAGAATCATTTCTTGCTTGAAATTCAACGCAATAAAGATTAGCAACCATATCTATTTCTTTTTGGCTCGGCTTGAAAAGGATAATAACTAAAATAACGCCCATTGTTATAAAAATAATTAGGTATAGAATTTTTTTCATATTAATTTACACAGTTTCTTTTTTTAAGAGCTTGATAAACTTTATCGTAAAACTTATCATTTTTCATCATTATTTGAATTTCCAAAATTTCTTTCTCCATCTCGTCCGAAGTTAATCGGTGCTTTTCTGCGATTTGATTCATCTTAATCTGCATTTGATAAGACATTGCTTCTCCGTTCTTCATAAACTCGTCATAGGAAAAATCTGAACTATACGAGCCAAATGCACTCTTTAATACTTCTTGTGTTGCGCAAGTATAATCAACCATGATTTCAATTTTCTTTTTTTCATCCGCCCTTTTAACTTGGAAATAAATTCCTATGCCAGCTATTGCAACTAAAAAAATAATTCCTGTAATCAGCCTATAATTGAGCGGCCTAGAAACATAGTTTACCTCCTTGTTATCTTTTTGTCCGCCTTCTTCCGTCGGCACGGGGAAGGGAGAATTGTCATATTCATTTTCCATAACTTTTATTCTTTAAAATAAGGGGTCAACGCATTTTTAATTAACCTTCCGTCAAAATCATTCGGAATTTTTCCAGCATTTTCTTATTGTAGATTAAAAATTTAAAAAAAACAGCCTGTTTTATGCACAGGCTGTCTTTTAAACTTCTATCTTGGTAATTTCAACCTCGGTATAGGGCTGTCTGTGGCCCTTTTTGGTTTTGTGCCTTGTCTTCGGCTTATACCTAAAAACAATGACCTTGTCTGCCTTGTCGTTCTTCAGCACCTTGGCTGAAACAGAAGCTCCTTTCACCAGAGGATTCCCTATTTGGATCTTATTGCTCTTCTCTACAAGCAAAACATCCTTGAAAACCACCTCCTTTCCCTCTTCTTTCTCCAGCTTCTCTACTCTTATTTTGTCTCCGGGAGAAACCTTGTACTGTTTGCCCCCTGTTTTTATCACAGCTATCATATTATTCTTCTATCAGTGGAGTTTCTAATTCCTCCTCCTGCGCTTTAATATTAGTTTGGCTACCTGTTATTTTTACCACATCTTTATCCACTTTGGCAAGCTCTTTGTATGCTTTATTGTATGTTCCGACCGCAACCCCCATATGGCTTCCAAGTTTTTTCATATAATCTGAATAGGATCCTAGGTGCTTTCCAAGTCTCTCAACCTGCTTGATTATCTCTCTTGCCTGCTCTGAAATCTTCTGATTTCTAAGCCCCTGAAGGACAGTCTGCAGATATGCCAAAAAAGAAGTTGGGGAAACTATAACTACTTTCTTTTTCCCGGCATAATATATCAGGTTGTTTGTTTCTGAAGGAATACTTCCAACCTTATTTATCAAAAGGTCGTAATACACCGCTTCGGAGGGTATAAACATAAACGCAAAATCAGTCGTATTCTCTTCGGGCTTTACATATTTGGAAGTTTCTTCTATTCTTGTCTTTATATCTGAAATAAAGGCGGACTCAAATCTTTTTCTTTCTTCTCCCGAAGATTCTACCGCCCTATTGTAATTTTCCAAGCTGAATTTAGAATCAATCGGGATAACAAGCTTCCCAACAAAAATAGCGGCATCTACGATAACCCCGTCGGAAAATCCGTACTGCATCTGATAGGCAGAAGGAGGAAGCACGTTCTTAAGCACCGTCTCAAGATAGTACTCTCCCAGCACTCCCCTTTGCTTTGGATTCTTAAGGACGTCTTGAAGATTTTTCAGCTGATCTGCAAAGCCTATAACCTGTTTGTTTGTCTCATCAAGTCTTGTGAGTTTTTCCGTTACATTCTGAATTATTTTTGCCGATTCTGAAAATTGCGACTGCATAGACCTATTGGACTCCGAAAGCTTTGAATCTATCGTCTGTTGAAGATTGTTCAGCTGTTGCTGCATCATCAACAAAGGGCCGGAATTGTTTCTCCTTAATATTAAAAAAAATACCGCGACCGCAAATGCTATGAAAATAAGTCCGATTATCAATGTTAAATCCATAAATATATATTAGTAGATTAAGCCTGGAAAGCAAGCTCTGCAAATACGAAAATAAGATAGACTGCGATTAGTATCGCGGCTTCTGATCTTGTTATCTTTTTGTCCGTTTTTATAAACACCAGGAAAAATAAGGCCGATAAAACTAGAAAAAATCTTGCAATAATAAAAGGGCTTAAGGTTTCTAAATGAATCGGGTGGATTAAAACAACCAAACCCAGGACAAAAGTAGCAGTCATTATCACAGATCCCATCAGATCCCCTAAAATCATCCATGTTCTTCCTTTTTTAGCGGAAATTGTTGCGAAATAAGTTTCGGGCAGGGCGTTTCCAAGGCCTATTATGATAATCCCCACAAAAGAAATGCCTACGCCCAAACAAATCGCAAAAAACTTAGCTGACTCCACTACGCCCCAGGCGCCAATGAGAATAAGCAAAGCGAAGAAAAGAGACCGAACAAAATCCCATAAAAACACTCTAAAATCCAAAAACGGTTTTGTTCTCTTATGGTTTACTGAATTAGAAATTTGGTTTTTAAAATTTTCTTTCTTCGAAAAGAGCCATACGACATAAATCGCAAAGAAAAGTAAAAGAGCTGATCCGTCTATCCTGCTTAAGTTTTTATCCAAAATAAGAATCCAGGGCAGAAAAGCGGCAATGACAGTAAAAATCGTGCTTGCTTGAACCATTCTACTTTTTACGGATATACTTCTACCAGACACCAAAATAGCAAGCCCTACAGCCAAAGTCATATCAATAACATTCCCGCCGACTATTTCTCCGAAGGAAAGTTCTGGTATCCCCTGTAATGCCGCATTTAATCCAACAAAGAAGTTAGGCAAGGACCCTGCTACTGCTATAATAAAAAAAGCAACTACAAATTCCCTCCACCCCAGATATTTTGCCATTCTTTCCAGCACTTCGACAAGCCTGGATCCTGACCAGAACAGAAGAAGGCACGAAATAATAAATACCAATATCCAGATCATCTTCTGCTTATAAAAATTAGTTTTGTAATTTCTATCAAAACAAGGTTTGAAAGCCCTAACCCTCCCAATATGAGCCAATCATAAAAGTTCAGGGGAACGACTTTTAAAAGATTTTGCAGGGGGGCTAAATAAATCGTCGCTATTAATATAATTATACTAAAAAGCCAGGCTCCCACCAATAGCTTGTTTGAGAGGGGGTTTATTTTCCATATGTTTTTTCTCAAGCTCTTGCATGAGAGAATATAAAATATGGAATCTATGGCAAGGCCAGAAAAAATCATTGTCCTTATATGATCCATAGAATAATCCGTAAACTTATAAAGATAAAAAAACAATCCTAATAGGAAGATGTCTGTTAGTATTCCTATCACGAATATAAGTATTTTCATTTCAAGATCTAAAAGCGGAGCATTATGCCCATAAGGCCTCTGTTTCATTATGTCTTTTTCTTTAGGTTCAAAAGCAAGGGCTGCGTTAGGAAGCCCGTCTTCAATAAGATTAATCCAGAGAATCTGCCCCGCAGTCACGGGAATCGGAAACCCAAAAACAATGCTTGCCCCTATAAGAATAGTTTCTGTAAAAGAGCTTGAGAGAAGATAAGTTATCACCTTTCTGATATTGTCTATTATCCCCCTTCCCTCTTCAACAGCCGAAACCATAACATCAAAATTATCAGAAATTAAAACTAAGTCAGACACTTCTTTTGCAACTTCTGTTCCCGAACCTAGAGCCACTCCTATATCAGCTTTTTTCAGGGCCGGAGCATCATTAATCCCGTCCCCCGTCATTGCTATAACTTCCCCCCTTTCCTGCCAGGCCGAGATTATCCTCATTTTATGCAAAGGCTCCACTCTTGCGTAAACTCCGATCTTTCCGACAACTCTTGAAAGTTCTTGATCGGACATCTCATCCAAATCCTTCCCCTCTAATACGTTATCAGTGTTTATTCCCAACTCCTTAGCCACAGAGACGGCTGTAAGCATGTGGTCTCCTGTAACTATAATAGGGGTCATTCCCGCTTCTTTGCATGTCCTTATGGCGTCATAAGCTTCTTTTCTAATAGGATCCCTAAGAGCTATTAATCCGGCAAAAACTATGTCTTCAAAAAGATTCTTAAGATTATCTATTTCTTTGTACCCCATAGCAACAACCCTTAGCCCCCTTGAAGCTAGGTCTTCCACATTTATTCTTATCTCTTCTTCTAGCTCAGAGGTCATTTTCAGAGCTTCTCCCCCAGAGGAAACAAAACTAGCCATTCTCAAAAGCTTTTCGGGGGCGCCTGCGATATAGATGATATCTCTGTTTTTGGATATGCTAAACGCCTTAGCCAAATATTTGTTCTTAGGGTTGAATGGAAGCTCCGCTATTTTTAAAAGTTTTGACTCAAGGCGGCTCTTGTCCATTCCTGCATGCATTCCGGCTAAAAGCAGGGCTTTGTCGGTCGGCTTTCCTCTCACAACCCATTCTGAAGCAGAATCATCCGGGTTCTCTATAAAAGCTTCTGCGGTAAGCACCGCTATTTCAAGAACAATTCTTTTATCCTCCTCCGTCTTTGCGGAGATTTCCGCCACCTCCATTTTTCCTTCGGTGAGAGTGCCCGTTTTGTCAGTCGCTATTACAGAACAAGAACCCAAGGTCTCTGCTGATGAAAGCTTCCTCACGAGGCCCTTTTTTTTCATTATCCTCTGCATTCCCAAAGCCAATATAACAGTCATCGCGACTGGCAATCCTTCGGGAACAGCGGCAACCGAAACCGCAACCGCTATAGTGAACATTTCAATAAAGCTGTTCCCTGCAATCATTCCCTCTACAAAAATAAGAAGGCAGAGGGCGATTATGACAATTCCCAGTATTGAAGAGAATTTGCTGATTTTTTTCTGCAACGGAGTCTTTTCTTCTTTCTCGGAAGAAACCATTTCGGCTATTTTCCCTATTTCGGTATTCAGCCCCGTTTCCACGACAATGGCCTTAGCCCTTCCATCTTCTGCGACGGTGCCCATATAGGCCATATTGTCTCTGTCCGCAAGATCTATGCTTAATTTTAAGGAATCGTTCTTTTTTTCAGCAGAAATCCATTCTCCCGTAAGAGCCATTTCGTTGACCTTAAAATTATCACAACTGATGATTCTTGCGTCAGCAGGAACTTTGCTCCCCGAATTTAAGATTATAATATCCCCTGGAACAAGCTCTGATGAATCTACTATTTTCCTATTCCCCTCCCTTATAACTTCTGCTTCCAGGGTTATAAGATCCTTAAGTTTTGACAGGGATTTATTGGCTTTGTTTTCCTGAAGGTATCCTACAAAAGTATTTATAACCACTGCTCCAAATATAACCAAAGCATCCGTATAATCTTTGAACGTCAAAACAATAATTCCTGCTATCAGGAGAATGTATATTAGAGGGCTTTTGAACTGCCCAAAAAGTATATGAAGCCCGGACAGGGGCTTTTCTCTGGGGAGCAGATTGAGGCCGTATTTTTCTTTTCTTAACTCCGCCTCTTCTAACGCCAGTCCTTGTCTAAAATCAGACCCTAGCGCCCTGACTGCTTCTTCCCAGGTTATGCTATGCCACATTATTTAATTTTACCATTCTTAGCTCATATTAGCTCTGTGGAAAAGAAAAAGGGCAGTCCTCAAGCAGGGCTGCCCATCAAGGAGATCATGATTCAAGCCGGAATGGGCATATGGTAGCCCTCCGTCAAGGTAAAGGCACAAAAACTTTCCAGCCAAGTCATTTCATCGGCAGTCAGTCCTTCCTCAATATTGATCCTTCTGATTCTCTCAGGTTCCACGCTCAGGGAAATAGCTTGGTTGTCCTCGACCCCTACTGCTTGCTCAATCTTTTTGCACATAGTTAAACCTCCTATATATATAAGGTGCAAAAAAGTGCTACGGCAGTCGCATAATAAATCTGCTTTTGCAAATTTACTCGCAACGGCCACGTTTAAATTTGACTGTGGCAAATTTATTACGTGGCGCTCCCAACCGGAGTCGAACCGGTGTTGCATGATTGAGAATCATGCGTCCTGGACCACTAGACGATGGGAGCTTAAACAGATAATAACATTTCCAAGAGATATTGACAAGAGGAAAAATAGGTGCTAATATTAGACTAGCTCTTTTTAAGCAATGTGCTTGAAAAAGCTCTAAAAGTACTGTTTTTGTGGGGGCAACCATGAAAAAGATTGTGTTCTTTCTTACTCCTCTTCTTCTCGTGTCATCAGGAGAAATGAAGGATAGGAAGAACACGGAGGTTCTTATTATCCACCACTCCGACACAGAAGAAGGAAATGTGGAGGCATTCAGGCGCTTTCATAAAGATGAATATGGATGGCCGGATGTCGGCTATCACTTTGTAGTCACCAATGGCAAGGGAGGAGAGGACGGCCAAATACAAATAGGCCGCTCTCTTGAAAAAATAGGGGCTCATGCTAAAGCTAGAGGCAGGAATTCAAATTCAGTCGGAATCTGCCTTGTCGGCGAAAATCAGTTTACAGAGAAGCAGATCCAAAACTGCTTCATACTCGTGGCTTTTCTATGCCACAAGTATGGGTTTGAGCCTTCCGAGAAAACGGTTCAGAGGCACCACGAAAAGTGCCCCGGACCAGGCCTGGATTTACAATACATAATTGAAAACGCCAAATGGTACAAGGAGGAGTATTTCTAGCAGGATGCTGCCCCCGAGACAAGGACGTCTCGGGGACTTTTTTATTTAATAGTCAGGAGGAATTGAATAATAATCTATGATATATTTTGCCATTTCCTTAAAGACAGGAGCTGCAGAATATTCAGCCGTGCTGGTTTCGGGATTATCAAGTTTTACAAGCATTAATATTTTCGGATCAAAAGCAGGAAAAAAACCTATAAAACTCTGCCATGTTTTATCAGAATATCCTTTTTTATCTACCCCCAACGCACTCCAAGGAACCTGTGCAGTTCCTGTTTTGCCAGCAATGTAATAGCCGTCTATTTTAACTGATTTTGAAAAGCCGTTCTCTACTACGCTCACCATCATTGCTGATACCTTTGAGGCCGTACCGGGAGAAATTATCTGGCCTGAAATTTCGGGCTTTATTTCTTCTTCTCCTACTTTCCAGGCAACATAGGGTCTCGCAGTTTTTCCTTCGTTAGCGATTGCAGAAAAAGCTCTTACCAGTTGAATTGGGGTTATTTCTATGCCCTGGCCAAATGATGCTGTGGCAAAATCAATATCTGATCCTGTTCTTAACTTCTTGTTTTCAGAATAAGATTCTCCCTGAAGATCTATTCCTGTTTTTTCAAAAAATCCAAATCTGGAAAGATAATCAAAAAAAGAATCGTGGCCTGTTTGTCTTTCAGCAAAAACAGCTCCTGTGTTTATAGACATTTCTAAGACTTCGGTCATAGTCCTTTCCCCGAAAACCCTCTTGCCAAAATTTTCTATAGTCCTGTCCCCTATCTTTACAAAGCCCGGGTCGTTGAATTTTGTTTCTGGAGAAATACTCCCCGAATCTATGGCAGAGGCCAGAGTCAGGGGTTTCATTGTGGATCCCGGTTCATAAAGCTTTTGGACCGAGCTATTTTGAAAATCTTCAAGCTTTTCTACTTTTCCATAATAGTTGGCGTCAAAAGCGGGGAATTCGGCCATTGCCAGCACTTTCCCGGTGGAAGGCTCAATAATTATAATTTGTCCGCCCTCTGAAGACAGATTCTCCTGTGATTTTTTGAGAAGAAGCTCTGCCATATACTGAATGTTGTAGTCTATTGTAAGATATATGTCTTTTCCGTCAGCCCAGGATGAGTTTTTAAAAAATCCTTTAACTTCCTCCTTTCCTTGCAGATCTTTATCATAAAATCCCTCTATTCCATACTGCCCAGATTCTTCGCCCCCAACAAACCCTATAACCTTGGAAGCAATGCTCCCCAAAGGATATCCTCTAAGAAGATTATCCGTTATATGGATTCCATCTAAACCCATTTCCTTTATTTTTCTCTCCTGTTCTTCTGACATGCTGTTTGATATTTTCTCAATCAAAGTATCCCTGCTGATTTTTTCTAAAATAGATTCTTTGTCCTGGCCCAAGATAAAAGAAATGCTTTCGGAAACGGAGTCTTTGTTTTTAATATCTTGCGGGTAAATAAAAATCTGCTTTGTCTTCACATTTATTCCGGCCATCTGCCCCCCCGAAAAGAAAATCCGCCCCCTCTCCCCTTTTACCGGCTTATAAAGTCCTTGCTGGCCCTGGGCTAGAGCCCTGTAAAGATCATGATGAACTATTTGAAGATAAGCCAAGCGGTATATTATTACCGCTCCTATAAGAAGAAGAAAGAGAAAAACAATGTTAATTTTCCAGTTCCTCATCAGACACGTAATTGATCACAACCCTGCTATCCATTACCCTTATATACTCCACTTGTTTTACTTTTTGAAATCCCATCCTGCCCGCCTGCTCTATGGCTTTGTCCAAAGAATAGGCCTGCCCGGAAGCAAGCTCAAGTTCTTTGTTCTCCTTTGACAGTTTTGATATTTTTTTAGAACAATCTTCTGCTGAAAATCTAGCCGATGTTTCTTCGTTAATCTGGAGGATATAAAGAAAAGCAAGGGCAAAGAATATGATTACGGAAAAAACCCAAAAACCCTTGGATAGAAATGGATTTTTAGGCATTTTTTTCATAATTTTATTCCTACTCTTAATTTTGCGCTTTTAGCGCGCCTGTTTTCTTTTAATTCTTCTTCAGAGGATGTAACTGGTTTTTTGGTTAAGACTCTGAAATTATTTTTAAAGAAATTCTTTACTATTCTATCTTCTAGAGAATGAAAGGAAATTACTACCAGTCTTCCGTTTTTATCCAGTATCTCCCCTGCTTGCTCAAGCCCCTTCTTTAAATTATTTAATTCGTCGTTTACTGCGATCCTCAAGGATTGAAATGTTCTTTTCGCAACATGCTGTTCTCTAAATTTATAACTCTTGGGAAAAGATCTTTTTACTGTTTCGGCCAATTCTAGCGTGTCTCTAATGGGCCTTGATTCCACTATCTTTCTGGCTATTCTCCCGGAGAATCTTTCTTCTCCGTATTCTTTTAAAATCTCTGCTATCTCTTTTTCATTCCAATAATTTACTATTTCGTGCGCGGTTAGCTCCGAATTTTGGCTAAACCTCATATCTAGGGGCTCTTTCCTCAAAAAACTGAATCCCCTGCCGGAACCCTCTAAATCCCATGAAGATATTCCAAGATCAAAGAGTATTCCGGACACATTTTTGAAATTATGCTTTTCAACGATCTTCTTTAAATTAGCGTATGAATCGTTTTCAAGAATCATCCTTTCAGAAGGCCTTATCTTCTCAAAAACTTCTCTGTCCCATTCTATTCCTAATAATTTCCCTTCAGGAGCCGTTTTCTCCAAGATTGCATTTGCGTGGCCAGAAAGTCCTATAGTGCAATCTATAAAATGCTGGCTCGGCTTAGGATCAAGATATTCCAATACTTCTTTTTTCATTACCGGAATGTGCATGCCCTTAAACTTTCCAATAAATTACTTTGCGAGACTTTTCGCAGGACGACGGTCCGAGGCAAAGCGATTCGCCAGCAGGCGAAGACACGCGTTGAGCAAAGTATTTTATTGGAAAGTTCATCATATTCCTAGCTCGGGAAGGTTCTCTGCCAGCTTATCTATATTCTTTTCGTTTCCAGACTTATACCCCTGCCACTTTTCTGAATCCCATATTTCAAGCTTGTCTGACAGTCCGCAGACAACAATCTCTTTTTTAAGCCCTGCGTATTGCTTAAGATAATCAGGGATCAATACTCTTCCAAGCTTGTCCAATTCAACTTCAGCGGCTCCCCCCAATATGAATCTTGAAAACATTCTTCCTTCTGCCCTGTTGCTTGAAATCTTTTTCATTTCTTCCATAACCTGCCCCCACTTACCCTTAGAATAAACAACAAGGCAGTTGTCAAAACCCCTCGTGACTATCACTTTTCCTCCTAATTCTTTTCTAAACTTGGCAGGAAGAGACAGTCTCTTCTTTTCGTCTATTGAATGGTTGTATTCTCCTATGAACATTGAACTGATCGCTTTAGCGAGTGGTGAAATCCCGCCCTCTAAGCTATTCTTTTGCGCAATCCCCTCCATGCGCTTCCATAATACTTTAACTTTTTCTCTCTATCTCTTGCTATTTTCTCCGAAGAATATGCTTCGTAATACAAGAGATTAACTTCATTATTCTTTTTGTGCTCGGCAATACGTCTCTTTAAATCTTTGGTATAACCAATATAGAATTCCTTGTTTCTTTCCAGCACATATACACAATACATAGAGCATAGAGGGCGGGATAACTCTTCGCTCACCATTGTTCGTTCGAGTTATCCCCCATTTACTATAGTTTTCCCACCTTTTTCCACAATTATCCACTACGTATCCTTTATACCCCACTTAAGCCCACCCGGTCAACCCTTGCTTTATCCACCCTTTTTCCACAACCAAAAAGCAGTCCAGATAAAGACTGCTTTTTATAATCGCAGGACTTAGTTTGCCCCCAATCCCATTAAGGGAAGAAGAATTTGCTGAATTTCCTCCTGCCCTAAGAATTCATCGGGACCTTTTATATCAAACTCCTTGCCAAAGTCCGTAAAATCAATGTTTATGGACATCAAGGTGCCCTCTTCGGCCGTCTGGCTTATCCTAACCCCCCTCAAAAGATAATCTTTCTTTCCTATAAAAAGGTCCATGTCAAATTTGTTGGCTGCTTCTGTTAATTTTGAATAATCCACAGGAATCATGTAGGAGCTCTCAAACACATCCCTTATTTTCTCTGCTCTAATCCCTGTGATCAAATGATAAGCTGAAACTCCGTCTATCTTTTCGTCTTTTAATTCTTTTTTGACATAGAAAATGTCTTTTTCTGAAAAGATGTCTTCCAGCCCGGCTTGGCCTGAGGATTCTCCCGCTTTTATCCACTTGCCTTCAATAACGCTTAAATCAACAGGAATCGGAAGGGGCGGAATGTTATTTATTTTTAAGAAAACCCCCTCTTTGGAAACTAGGTAGTTTCCGGAAAGAGATATGCTTATTCCTTTAAAACTGCCAGAAAAATCAAATTTTCCGTCAAATTCAGCCAATTCGGGATCTGAACCATCTATATCTCCTTCCACTAAAACAGAAAACGACTGGTCTTTTTGGGATGCATTTGCTTCTATCTTTACAGAAGAAGTTAAAACATTGTCCATTTCTTGATTCATTCTGGACATTATTTCTTCAGGACTCGGCCTGAAAGGATTCCATAAAGGATCCCATATTCTTGAAGCCAAAGCGATTCCTCCTGCCAAAACAATTATAATAACGGCAAGAACCGCTGATTTTGCCCATAAAGGAAACTTTTTCTTAGGTGGAGGAAGCTGTGCCGGCTGGCTTGGGAAAATATTGTTTTCCATAAATTAAATTTATTTATTAATTTTTAATTATACTATTATTTACAATTAAATTGAAATCTTTCGGATTCATTTCTAATTTTGAGCCCCTTGAAAGATATCCTTTCAAAATGGCTTGGGCCAAAGGATTCTCTATTTTTTCCTGGACAACTCTTCTCATATGCCTGGCTCCAAAAACAGGATTATATCCTAATCTGGCTATTTCTTCTTTGAGTTCTTCTGTAATCACTATTTCAATTCCTTTGTTAAGCAGATTCTTTTTAAGCTTTCCGAGCATCAGCCCCGCTATGTCTTTTAGGTTTTCCTGGCTAAGGGGGGCAAAGACAACGAAAGCGTCAAACCTGTTCAGAAATTCCGGCCTGAATATCTTTTCCTGGAAAAGGAAATCAATCATCTTCTGCCTTATTCCCCCCCATTTCTCTTTTTCTTTTATTGATTTTAAGATAATTTCATATCCTGCGTTGCTGGTGGCGATAATTATGGTATTCCTAAAATCAACTTTCCTCCCCAGCCCATCTGTAATATGCCCTTCGTCAAAAACTTGTAAAAAGATATTGAGGATATTAGGATGAGACTTTTCTATCTCGTCCAAAAGAATCAATGAAAATGGCTTTTCTCTCACAGGACTTGTCAAAAGCCCCTGCTCCGAAGGAGATCCTATGAGTCTTGATATGTCTTTTGAATTTTGAAACTCTGACATATCAAGTCTAATCATATTGCTTTCGGACCCGAAGTATATTTCAGCTAAAGCTTTGGCGGTTTCTGTCTTGCCTACTCCCGTAGGACCTAAAAACAGGAATGCTCCCATAGGCCCCTGTCTTACTGTTATTTCAGCCCTCGCCCTCCTAAGAGCCGAAGAAACCTCCCTTACCGCTTCTTCTTGGTTTATAATCCTTTTGTGTATGAGATCTTCCAAGTTTATAAGAATGTCTTTTTCTTTTTGCTCTATTTCTCCGACAGGAATTTCTGATTTTTCAGAGACTATTCTTGAAACATGAGAAGGAAGAACTGCTTTCTCTTTCCTGCTTGCCACATAAACCACCGTTTCTCTCATAAGCTCTATAGCTTTTTCGGGAAATGAAAGAGAAGGAAAATATCTCTCCGAGAGAGAAACTGCTTCTCTTATTGAGGGATAGGGTATAAAAATATTATACTGCTGTTCTAGCAAAAGTGAAATATTTTGGAGAAGTGTAATTGTGTCTTTCCGTGATATTTCAGAAACTTCTACCTTTTCAAAAAGTGAAAGTATCCCGGGATTCTTTTCCATATTCCTATGAAGCCCCTCATAGTCTGCTATTGCTATAATCTTAAACCCCGATAGCCTCAAATAAGGAGAAATCACTCCGGATATATCCATGATCCCAAGCCCCTGTTCTCTCCCGATATAGTCATGGATATTATCCAAAACCAAAATTATGTTTCCCGCGGTCAAAGATTCCTGGAATATCTTATCTAGTGCGACTTCCGTCTCCTCCACGGATTCTATCTGCGCTAAAAGAGAAGAAATATCCAACTCCACCACTCTTTTGTAGTTTATTTCTTCCATGCTGCTGCCCAAAAGGCTTCTTTTGGCCAAATGGTAAACTATGCTTCTTCTTCCGGTGCCGGGATTTCCCACCAGCAACACATTATTATTCCCTTTTATAGAAAGTATTCTTTCAACCGAATTCAGCTCTTCTGAATGCCCCGCAAAATCTATGTTAGATTTCTTGATCTGCTCTGTTATATCTTCAGAATACCTGTCTAATGTAAGAGTAAATCCTGATGTCCAGTGTTTGGCCAAAGTTCCCCTCTTGGCAAGATTTTCATATTTCCAAAAAGATTTTCTTAATTTTTCCTTTTCTCTCAAACGCTCCATCCACAAAGATAAATCTTCAATATCTTCTGCTTTAAGATTATTCTGAATAAGCATCTCTTTAAATACTTTGTCTTCTTTGGCAAGACTGTAAAGGAGATCTCCAACATCACATTTTTCATGCCCGTGGATATGGGCCAGCTCCAAAGAATTCAAAATTGATTTTTTAAACTCCTCCGATTCTAGCGGCAAACCTTCTTTTATGACAGGGTAGCTCTTTGTTTCCCCCCTCACTGCATCCATAAATCCCTTATAATCCACCAGCAGTCTTGAAAAAAGAATTTTAAATTCCGGATTATTTTTTAAGATAAAATAAAGGATGTGAGTTGAGGTTATTTCTGGAGATCTGGCCGATTTCAAGGCAGAAAAAACAGCCCTGGCCGCCTCAAAACTAAAATAATCAGCTATATTGTAATGTTGTATATCTGACAGGGCTTCGTTTAGAGAACATGAAACCCGGGGATTCTTTACTTTTTCTTCAAAGAAATAACTTTTTATAAGACAGATGAGATAAAAGGATAAAGAAATGAAAAGAATTCCCAAAATCTTCCTGTTCAAAGCATACTCAAATCTTTGCAAAAAGAATCCGTATAGGAATAAGACAAACGACAAGGCCAGCAGAATCAGAAAGAGTTTTTTCAAAAAAAGAATTGCTCTGAAAATCTTTTCCATCCTTATGGCAAAATATATTCTGGAATTTTTAAAATTCATATTAAAAGGCCGATGCCTAAAACTACTAGGATTATTATTAAAATGGGCAGTAGAATCCATAATGCAATAAGGATCACTCCTAAAAAAAAGATAAGAAGTTCTAATAATGATCCTGCGGCAATTGCTCCTATTCTTATAACCGCCCCTATGACCCTGGACATTACATTAAAAACTAGTGTCTCAAGATTTTCCCACACATTAAAAACGTTGCCATATCTGAAGCGATATTTTCGCCAAGGAGAAAAAAGAGTCCTCAAGAGAAAGGGCGCCGAAAAATAGTTAAGCCCGAACCAGAGAAAATTCTTCCAGACCGCGAAAAAACCCTTAAGCCGGTCTTTATAATACCAAGAAAAGAAATTTAACGACAAAGCCATTTATATATTATACTATATCCAAAGAGCATGTAAAATATTTGACTTTTTTTAATAAAAAGGTTAAATTATCCCCAGTACCTAAAAACAAGAAGAATCCAATTTGAGAGGAAAGGCCATGAATACAAGACTAAGAGAATGGGCGCGAAAAAACGCAGCTAACGTTGTGACTGTGGCAGGATTAATATCTGCCTCAATTTTCTTGGCGCTCGCTCTTATCCAGCCGAATGAGCATCAAAAACAGCTATTTTGGGCAACAGTTGCCGCAGTTTCTGATTTTTGCGACGGGAGAATCGCAAGAAAATTCAATGCAGTGAGTGTTTTCGGCTCCTACATGGATCGGATTAAGGATCACCTTCTCATTTTCCCGGGAATTGTCATCCTCTTATTTTTCCATTGGGATAAAGTCTGGGTGCCGGAAATTCTTATCGGTTTCGTCGCTACTCTGATATTCTTTGAAATCAAAATAGCGCGGGTAGGACTGATAGGATACCGGTGGTATATAAGAGGAAAAAAGATCGGAGAAAAGCTTCAGCCGGATAATGCCGGAAAGAAGAAGATCTTTACCGGATACATGGTCGTCCTTTTGTGGTTGATTTCTTTGAGCTTTCCGAAAATAGCTCCTTTCTTCTGGGCTATTATATATTTCGGATTGTCTCTGATGGCTTACTGGTCGCATATAAGCATATCAGAGTACTCTGAAAGAGAAAGAAATACTAGACTGAACACTGCCCCGCATTAAAAACGGGGCTTTCTTTTACCAGGGAGCAATTTCACGCCAGATAGGAACAATGAACATTTGGGAAATAATGCTTGAAAAGTTATACCCTCCGCGGTTGGAAGATCTGACTCTATAATTTGCCTGATGCAAGGTTGGGTTCGTATCAGAACATTCCAAGGCCTGCTCGCAAACCAATTGCTGGCATTCTATTATACAGATAACTTCTGGACTGCTGAAATTAGGATCTTCGTCTTTGAAAACCTCGTATGTCACAGGCCCCCCAGCCGGAGTAGTTGAAGATTCTGTCCATGAAAGATAGAAAAGAGCGTCGTTCACTTTTTCTCCCGAAAGAGAAAAGTTCCCGGGGGTCGCTATCGGAATGTTGATGGCTATGATATTGGATTCGGTCCTGCCATAAGGATTTTCTGCGACAATCTTATATTGATAAGTTTCTTCGTCTAAAAGAATCCTGTCTCCGCTAGAATCAATCCAAGATATGTTCCTGGGAATTTCAATTCCCGGAAGCTGGTCAACCTGGGAGAAGGGGCTTGAGGCTCTCCATATCTCGTAGGTCTCCTCGTTTCCCGCGTCGGTCCAGTATATCCATACAAATCTGCCGTCTCCGGTTGATTTTACTCCCTCAAAATAAAGCTGCGGCGGATTGGGAGGAACCGTAGAACAGTTCTGGGAATCTATCTGGCTGCTTTCGCTTGAAAAAACATACCCCATTGAACCGACTGCTTTTATTTTATAAACATAGGAGCTTCCCTCTACAATATTAAAGTCGGCATATTGTCCGGTAATGCTGGAAAATCCGGCATAAAGCTCGGAAAATTCTGTCTCCCCCGAAGTTAGATTTTTTCTCCAGATATCATAAAAAATAGTGTTTCCGGAAAGATCTTGGGGCCAGCTTATTTCTATTCTGGAACTATAACCATAGCAAACAGAAGCTACTGTTATATTAAAGACCTGTCCGTCATAAGGAATATCCTGGCATAACTGAGAGGTTTCGGACACTGAATCAGAAAACGCATTCTCCCCTACGCCCACAGCTTCTATAAAATATTCATAATTAACTCCATTTTCAATATTGTAATCTTCGTAATAAGAAGATGCTGTGTCTGCTAAATGAAGAAAAGAAGTATCCCCCGCCCTTCTCCGGTAAATGCTCCAATAAGAAGTATTTGAGTCTGCCTGCCACGAAAGCATAAGAAAAGAACTTTCTTGCGCGCATCCTGAAGTAATTTGAAGATCTGGCTTTGCTGGCAGGCAAGAAAATCCTGTTATTAAAATTTCGTTTGAAAATCCGCTTTCAGCGTCAGCCCCAAATGCCTTAACCTTATAACCATAATTCCCGAGATTAACTAGAGGCAGAATGCGGTTGGCAGAAAAAGCTGAATCTACCCATACAGATCCATTAATGGCCGCGTTATTTCCGTATCCGCTTTTATCGTAAGCAGCGCTGCCCGAACCTTCGTTAAGGTGAAGATCCACAGCCAATCCATAATCGTTTTCAGAAAACCCCGAATAAAGATTTTGCAATTCCTGATTGCTTAAAATCCGATTGTAAATACGGATTTCATCAAGCAGGCCCTGCCAGTATCCAGCATACTCATATCCTATGGTCAAAGGCCTTGAACTTGCTGAAGGATCTATTGTATATGAACAAGTGGTTGCCAAAACTCCATTTTTATAAATCTTAACTGTTTTATCAGATATATTTCTCACTGCCATGACATGAACCCAAGTATTATTTGAAAATATATTAGAAGCGCTACAGCTCATATAGGGAGAAGTATTATTCTTTGCAGAACCATGGTAATAGGTTAATCTCCCGTTTGTTTCCATTGTAAAATTAAATTCCCCGCCGTAGGCCTTGCCCAAAGGATTCTGCCTCCCTTTGGAAATATTTGCAGGATACGCCCAAAAAGAAACTGTCAAATTTCCTATTATTTGGAGAGAGCTTGCATTCGGAACCGAAAGATAATCATCAATTCCGTCAAATTGAAGGGAAAAGCTTCCCCTGTCGTAAAAAATGCTTCTTTCGGCCGAGTAAACAGAAACCGAGCTGTCAGGATTAGTCCTATAAATATTGTAAGAATGAGCGTTTTCGGGCTCTGTCCAAGAAAGTCCTGCGTAAGGTATATTATTCTGGCAAAAAAGTTCAGAACTTAAAACGGGAGAGGACGGAGCTAAACCGCAGCTATATGCAACCGTTGATTCTTCAGAAGAATCCAGCTGATTTCCATTCTGCCCAATTGTTTTTACAAAATAAGAGTGGCTGGAAAGGGGTAAAATTTCTGAATCGTTCCAAATTCTTGAAGAAAATTCCGGGTCTCCGATATCAACAGTTTTTACCATAGCCGAATCCTTGTAAATCTCATATTTCAAAGTATTAAGCGGCGTGCTGTCTGTCCACCCTATCGTGTTTTTAGGAAAAACCGAATCACATCCCGCATATACATAAACTGCGGGGAGAGACGGAGAACAATATCCTGTCAAAAAAACAACCGGAACCGAAGGGCTGCTTGACCCTCCCGCCCCATAAGAAGAAACATAATAAGTATAGCTTGAATTTACAATAACAGCGTTGTCCTGATAGGAAGAAAATTCTGTTGTTATAGGAAATGGACTGACGGAAGGACTTCTATAAAGAGTAAAATAAAGAGTATTTTCCGGGACAGTCCAAGAAAGATCTATTCTCGGATAGGAATTCCCCGTTCCAGAACATACGAATGACCCTGTTAGAATAGAAGCGTCCGGAGCAACGCAAAGGGGTGTTTCAGCAGAAGCTAGTTGAGATTGCGACTCCCCGGCGGGCCCTATCGCTTTAATATGATAATTATATTCTGTTTGCTGGCTTAGGCCATTATCATTCCATATTCTTGAATAAAATTCAGGATCCTGCTGGTTTATTGTCTTAATAAGTCCCCTGACGCTGTCGTAAATCTCATATCTCTCTGTATTCATGGTATAAGACCAGGTAATTTCTGCTGAAGGAGTCCCGTCTTGGCAAAACGGCTCCGCATACAGGCCAGGAGAAGCCGGGGGGCAAATGGGAGCTTGGCTATTTACCATATTGGATAGTAAATTTCCTCCGTTATTTATAGCATTAACCTGCCAAGAATAATTTATTCCCGATTGTATTCCGTTATTTATCCAAATAGGATCATAAGCTTCAACAGAAAGGGAGGAACCCAAATAACCGTCATTTCCTCCGTTTGAACTGTCTGAAACCGATTGGCCAGATCCCTCATCAAACCGCCAAAAACCCACAAGACCCGATTCGTTGTTATAAGTTCTTTGGTAATGCTCTGAAATCTCCAAAGCGCTTAATGCCCTATTATATATTCTCGGTTCGTCCATCGCTCCTTCAAATCTTTCGTTATAGTTGGTGGTAGCATACCTGCTTCCTATTCTCAAAGGAGATGTCCCTGAAGATATGTTTCCGACATAAGAACGAGAACACCCCTGAACTCCGTTCACATAAATCCTTAAATAACTTCCGTCGTAAGTCATTGCTATATGATTCCATTTGTTCAGTTCGGCCAAATTAGTCGTAGTGCAAGATCTCAGTCCTCCGCTGTAAATATATCCTTGGACTTTTCCGGTATTATTCTCAAATCTCAAAATATACTGATCCGGATTTCTCTTGCTAAGAATATTCCCATAATAGTAGAATTCTGTCGGGTATATCCACGCTTCCAGCGTTATTCTCTGGGGATTAAGACTGTCATCATTCGGAATATCCACATAATCGTAGTATCCGTCAAACTGCAAGGATCTTCCGTAACTTTCTTCAGTAAAAGGAGAAACGACTTGATTTTTAATAATTAGGTTGTTTCTTAAAATATTATAAGAAATAGCTCCTGCGCTCTGCGTCCAAGAAAGATCGGCATAAGGATAAGGACCCTGGCAGTAAAGCGCTGGCTCCGACAAAGAATAGCTACCCGGAAGAACACAGTTATATGAAGCAATCTGATTGTATCCCGATGAAGATCTTTGGCTTCCAAAATATCCCACAGCATCTACTTTATATCTGTATGTTTGAGAGGGATTTATTGTCTGGTCCTGCCAATTTTTTATTGCAGGATCAGTTATAGTATGAATAGGTATGGTCAAGCTGTAATCCTCCCTGAATATCTCATATTTTAAAGTATAGTTGCCGTCAGTTATCCAAGAAAGATTTACCGCCGGATTTTGGTTTATGCAAGCAGAAGACAAAGAAAGAATAGGAAGCGTAGGGAGGCAAGATAATGTTGATATGCTTTGCGGATCGGAATTTCCCGGAACAGTTCCTGAAGGGCCCCTTGAAATCACTTTGTAGTAATATAGGGTTGAGGTGGAAACATTTGAGTCTCTCCATTCTCTGCTGGAGAATTCAGGAGACCCCTGCTGAAAAGCGGCCAGCAAAGCCATATTTTCAGACGAACTGCCTCTGTGTATTTCATAAGACAAAGTATTTGAACTTTCTGACCAGGAAAGATCAACATAAGACAGACCGCTCGCGCAACCCTGCGATAAAGTTAAAACTGAATCGGAGGGATCGTCACAATCTGCAGCCACAATAGTACGCGCGTTATCAGAAAAAACACTTGCGCCTCCAGAACCATAAGCAATAACATAATAAGTATATTCGTATCCATTCTGAACAGAGCTGTCTATATAAGAAGTTTCTAGAAGATTGGACAATGCAGACCCGTTCCTAAAAATACTGTAGTAGGTTACATTATCAGAAAAACTCCATTCGTTTCTTATATTTGACATTCCGTTTACACAATAAGTTTCCGGTTCCTCTAAAAATGGGGGCGGAGAAGGAGGGGCTATGGTCGCGCAATCAATACTTTCCGAAGTTTGATTTGAAAATAAGTTTGAGAAGTTGCTTCCGACAGCTTCCACCTGATATGAATATAAACAGGCCTGGCCGGGACAAAGATCCAGATCCATATAGTCTGTATAAGACTCAGAGCTTGCTTGATATATAAATTGGCTGTTCCTATAAATATTATAATTGCTGGCTCCCTGTGTTTTTGTCCAAGAAAGCCTAAAGCTGAATTCATCGCAATTATTTTGAATGGACAAAAAGGGTTGGCATCTTGGAATTAAAAGGTCGCTTGGACTTGAATTTTCTGCAGCTCCCGCCCAAACAGCTCTCACAAAATAAGATGCTTGAGATCCTTCCTGCCAATAATTTTCCAAACTCAAAGACAGGTTATCCGTATAGGAGTTAAGAGAAGTGGATCCCAAAAGAATATATTCTGAAGCCGAAGGATTTTTTCGGTAAATTTGATACTGCTGGACTCCAAAAAGACTGGTCCATGCAAGAGACACAGAAGGTCCTCCCGGAGACGCCGAAAGACAGCTTGAAGATACGTTTAAAATAGGAGCGCAAGCTGGCGCAGGAGCAGATTCTTGGTTTGAAGAAGCTAATCCTTGGTCCCAAATAGCTTTTATCTGATACGAGTATGTCAAAGCCGCTTCCAGATTAGGTCCGTCCGAAAAAGAAGTTTCCTCTACTTCGGTTATTTTCTGGCCGTTCTTATAGATATCATATCTCAATACATCTCCTTCAGCTTGGTTCCAGCTCAAAGAAATTTCAGGACCCGAATCCTGGCAGGAAGAAGAAATCTCTAAAGCCGGAGCGCAAAAAATAGGAGATACGCTTTTCTCTTCAGAATAGATCTCTCCCGATCTAATTTGATAAGTATAACTTTCTCCGCTTTCAGCCGAAACATCTGTATAGGATAAATTAGGAGTTGCCTCTAATTCAACAAACACTAGAGAATCTTGGGATTTTCTAAAAATAGAGAAAGAATTCCCTTGGGGCAAATCAGAAGTCCAGGAAAGGATTGCTTGAGCCGAAGAACCAAAACATTCTGGCTGTGCAGTATCAAAATTTATTGTCTCTGCTGAAAATACGAAGAAGGGCCAGAGAAAAAAAAGAATAAAGGTTATAAGAATGCTTTTGTTTTTCACAAGCTTGAAGGCATAATTCTTATTCTTACGGCTTCAAATTCCGCATCTTGGGATATATCTCTGTTTGATACTATTTCAACCGAATCCCCCACTTTAAGATCAGTAAAACTTATAGAGGTTTCTTGGATTACCTTCTTGTTCTCTTCTCCCGTATTCTTTAGAGAGAGCATAGTAAACTTTGTTGCAGAATTCACCAATGCTTTTCTTTGTTCTGACTTTTGAAGAGGTTCTCCTTCGTCTCCCAAATAAGGTATGCGGGCCTTAAATACAATCGCGTTCTGTCCTATCTTTTCTATGACTCCTGTAAGATTGTACAGCACTTTAGGAAGGGTGACTTTCGGTTTAACAGAAACTACTTCAGAGCCCAGCCGGGATTCTATCTCTGATATTTTCTTTGAGAGATTGTAGTTATAGGAAAGAATCACGGCGAAAAGCGCGATAAAAACAATTACCGACAAAATAATTATAAAAAGCTTCAAGTGCTTTTTCTTAACGAAGAAAACTTTTCCATGTATTTGATAGAACATTTTTTTATTTTACTTTATATTCTATTCATTCTAAACAAAAACAGGGAAATGTTAAGGAAGTTATCCACAGATCTAATTTGTGGGCAGTACAGGATTTGAACCTGTGACCCCTGCAATGTGAATGCAATGCTCTGCCGCTGAGCTAACTGCCCCTTTTCCACTTCATTTGTCTCTCTCTATCTGCTATCATATTATAATAAAAGCATCAAAATGCAAATTTTTGAATTTCATTTCAATCCGAAAAATAAGAGCTTTGAAACATATATTTTTGAACCGGAAAATGCTTTGGAAAGAAAGCTCGGAGGCCTATATATGGCCGGGGAAATCAAGAACGGACTGCCCAAAAAAAGCATTGAGCTTCTTAACGGACTAGCAAAGACTGTCAAAAAGAGCTATTACTCGGGAAAAACACCGGATAAGGCCCTCTCTTTTGCATTAAAATCTGCCAACGAGCATCTGGGAAAAGAAATAAAAGAAGAAAACGTCAACTGGCTTGGAAACCTGAACTTCGCCGCCTGCTCCTTAAAAGATTCCGATCTTTCTTTCACTCTTGCAGGAGATATAAAAATAATACTGATAAGACAGGGAGAGATAATAAATATAGGAAAGAACCTTAATCTTGAAGGAATGAATCCTTATCCCTTAAAAATCTTTCTTAATGTAGCTTCGGGCAAAACGGCCCAGAACGACATTTTAATTATATCCACCAAAGACCTGCTTGAATTTATAAAAGAAAATGGAGTCCTTTCAAGTATCGCTAAGTCGGGAAGCATCAGCGAAAAGAAAATAAAAGAGCTCCTTCCGCACTCCTTATTTTCCAAGGGCCAAGGATCAAAGATATCCGGAGCTTGCCTAATATTTATTTTCGGAGAAGAAAAAAAGAACGCTTTCAGAGATTTTTTTCAGAAAGAATCGCTGAAGATTCCCAAAATAAGTAACCCTTTTGTTTCTCTGAAAAATCCCGCCATAGAGAAGCTTAAGCCCAGAAAAAAGTTTAATAAAGCAGGGCTGATAGTATTATTAATCGTTCTTTTGGCATCGGGGTTCTTTCTTTTTAAAAATGTCCCTGCGAGGCAAGATAAAACTTATGAAACCTTAGAACAAAAGTTCAGAGAGGCCGAGGGATATCTAGTGATAAAAGAGCCCGAAAAAGCCAATGCATTGCTTAAGGAAATTTTAAGAGAAATTTCAGACGTTGATATTCCAATAAGAGAAAAGGTAAAAAAACATCTTGAAACATTAAATCCTTTAGAAGAAGCTGATTTAAAATTAGAGCTAAAGTTAGAAGAATCAGGCCTTGGGCTTGATAGAATATTCTGTTCAGAAAGCATATATTTTTATAAGAAGGGCTCTGATATAATAATCAGGGATGGAAAAGAAAAAATTGAACTATTAAAATCGGTTTCCGGAATGAGCGATGGTTTTGTTTTTTCGGGTCCTGAAACTCTTGTCTATCCTGACCAAGGATTATGGAAGGAAAGAAAATTAGAAAATATGGAAAACGGGCTTTTCTTCTCCTATTTTTCCAACCTTTATTTTATTGATAAATGCAAAATCAAAAAATACTCCTACCTGGGAAATTTAGAATGGTCTAGTCCTCAAGATTGGCTGAATAAAAATCTTGAGTCGTGCTCTGCCAAATCATTTGCGGTAGATGGATCCATATGGATCCTGAATGAAGACAATACAATAGACAAATATTACGCAGGAGCGTTTCAGCAGAAGATATACCTTGATATCTATCCTTTTATAAACCAAATATCTAAAATAGAAACAAATTCTTCTCTCCCCTATCTTTTGATTTCAGACAAAGAAAGGATTATCTTTGTTGAAAAATCTTCGGGGCGGATCTCAAAACAGGTTTCAATGCCGAGTTTGGTTGATTTCTCTATTTCTGGAAATACTCTATATATTTTCAACGGATCTGAAGTCTTTTCTACGGATATTTAATATCCTTTGGCGTTTTTTACCATCGCAATATAGATCAAGAGCATAGAAAAGAAAAAAACAGGGAGAATTATTTTTGAATAGTGGCACTGGCCTAAGAATGCATACATTGATATCAAAGAAAAAACCAGCACAGCCCACCAGGCCTTATTCGTTTCAATAAATCCTTTTTTAACGGAATAAAAAAATATCAAAAGCAGAATTCCTGAAAAAAACAGGAGGAATGAACACATATATAGGGCAATTATATCAAACAAAAAACCCCTTGCAAGGGGCTTTTGTTTATTTCAGCTCTACAGATGCTCCGGCAGCTTCAAATTTCTTCTTTAATTCTTCCGCTTCTTCTTTTTTTGCTCCCTCTTTTACTGTTTGAGGGGCAGATGAAGCGGCATCAACCATGTCTTTTGCTTCTTTTAATCCTTTTCCGGTTATATCCCTCACTACCTTTATAACCTCTATCTTTTTGTCTCCTACTCCCTTTAAGACAATGTTAAATTCCGATTTCTCTTCCGTTGCCTCGCCGGAACTTCCAGCGGAGGCGGGAGCTGCCATAGCGACAGGCGCAGCTGCTGAAACTCCGAACTTTTTCTCAAGAACTTTCACAAGTTCTGAAAGATCAAGAACAGACATCTTCTCTATCTCTTCTACTAAGCTTTTGAATTTTGCGGGAACTTCCACTTTTTCTTCTTCTGCCATATTTATTTCTTAATTGCGCTTAATGCGTAAACTAAGTTTCTTAAATTTCCGTGTAAGCAGCTCACAAGCCCTGAAACAGGGCTTGAAAGGCTTCCTGCGACCTTTGCCAAGAGCTCTGCTCTTGAAGGAATTTTTGCTAAATTCACTACGTCATCAGCTGTTATTATATTATTCTCAAAAAATCCGGCTAGGATTTTCAAATTCTCTTTTTCTTTGGATGTTTCATAGCTAACCTTTGAGGGAGAAAACTCATCCTCAAATCCCAATACTAACGCAACCTGTCCCTCAAGCTCCCTGGGATTGTATTCAATTCCCTTTTTCTTGAAAGCAAGCCCCAGAAGGGTTTTTTTGGCCACCGAAAGCTTGCATCCTTTTTCCTTAAGCTTCTTTCTAAAAGCGCTCAAGTCCTGATATTTCATTCCTTTGTAATCTACAAAAACCATTGATTTCTGCTTATCAAGGCTTTCGCTAAGAACTTTCAATATGCTTTTCTTCTGATCTTTTGTTTGGGGCATAAAAAAATCTGTGTTTCCACAGACAAAACGAGTTTTAACTTGGCTCGCCGTAGCTTTAGCGAAGGCGGCTCCTCGGCAGGATATTTAATTATCCGCCTTCGCCCCAATTATATCGGGACTATGGCGAGACAAGCCTGCTGTCTATGGATTCTTTATTATGTTCTTATATTACTTATTCAAAAACTTCTGTCAATACCCTCTTTAATCCTGGACACAGATAAGCTTCTGTTCAGAATTACAATACTTTCCGATATAGGGAGAAAAGGATTCCTGGCTTATACCTATTCCAAACCCCCCGAGAGCTACAGCATAAGTAAACTCTCCCGTAGGCGTATAGCAGGATGCAAAAGAGCTGTCAAGCTTAATTTCAGGAGAATATCCTGGAACATTTTTCGCTCCTTGGGTCCAGTTCTGGCAACAGCTGGAATAGCTGTATTTCTCCTTCAGAGAAGCAAAGTTAGCATCTACAAAAAGACAATTCTTCTTGGTCTTTGAATCAATCCTGCCTAACCAAACGTTAGAAAGGTCCGAATAAAAAGAATCTTCCAGCTTTTCTTTATTTAGAATTTCAGATCCTGCGATCCTGGCTAAAAACTGTTCAAAACTATTTCCGATCAGCCTGTGGCAAGTAGCCCCCCTCAAAAGATTTGAAGACGGACTTGCCTCCACGAAAATTCCATCTTTGCTCTTGAGTCTTGCAACCGCAGTTTCTTCATCCTTTTCTCCTCCCAAAAAAGCAACCCATTTGCCTTCGTATCCCAGTTTTTCAGCTGATTCCTGGCATTTCTTATCCGCCCCCTCAAGCCCTTCTAAATTACCGCTAAAAGATTCGGGGGTTATGAAAAGGAACCGGACGCCGGGCAAATCGCTGGGAAGATAAGGCCATTCGTTCTGGACCGAAAGAGCATCACAGCTTGAAAGTTCAGGATATGTTATGCTCAAAGAACCGTCAGAATAATCTATTTTACTTCCTTTTCTCCATGGATAGTCAAAAACAGCAATCCAAAAATTAGCTCCGTATGCGTGTCCCGGCTGTATAGTCCACTGATAGCTTCCATCTGAAGCATTGAGATTTTCAGCTATCCATTCGGGCTCCTCTCCGTTAAAAAGCACTATCCCTATTTTATCCACTCCCCTTGAACTCCATTTGATTTCGTAGGTCTTCCCTATCTCTAAAACCTCCCTTCCGTTAGGAGAGACTAATAAGACTTTTTTTGAAGCATAGCCAAAGAAGATATAGAAAGCTATGGCTAGGATAACCAGAATCCCAATTATTAATATCAAGAATAGGCCTTTTTCAAACGGAAACTTTTTTTGTTCATCCATATTATTTTTTACAAGTAAAATTTATTGAAGACCGCATTTTATTTACCGCCTCTCTAGCAGAATAATCTTTTGAAAACTCAAAAAGAGCAATTTTAAGATCTTTAGTGAGGCAGTTTTCATTCCAGCAGGGGTATCCCTGCTGTTTGTCTAATGTTTTTCTGTTTTCCAAAAGCTGGATATCCAATACTTCAAAGCTGTTTTCTTTCCCGCACAAAACAGAATAAATAACAGATTTTGAGGGGCTTTTTTTATCTTTAAAGTTCCACGGGCCGGAAAAATAATAACCGCCTATTTCTATAAACTCCGGGGGAGCAGGAAATTTCCCCATCGGAGATTCAGGAAACTCTCCCGAAACGGGGGGCGGATTAAATATCTCACCTTTTTTTACCAGATAAGTAACGCCGGAGAATGCCAAAAAAGCCAAGGAAAGAATTATAATTTGAAAAACAGACTTTAAGATTGTTTCCCGCCCCCTTTCCTGGTCTTTAAGTATCAAATAGATATACGCGGCCCAAAGAAAGTAGACAAAAATAAACAAAAGAGCCAGGCCGAAAACAAACAAAGGAATAAAAGCCAGAATAGCCGATGCCATTAGAAAATTATATCAAAACAAAGAAAGAATAGCACTGTTAATAATTACTTGAGATATGCCCTCCTGGCTTTCTCGTGCTCTGAAAAATTCTTGCTGAAAATAGTTTCTCCTTCCGGAGTTGAAAGATAAAACCAATAATCTGAATCTTCAGGGTAAACAGCTGCCAAAATGCTCTCTAATCCCGGACTGCATATGGGTCCGGGCGGAAGCCCTTTGTATTTATAAGTGTTATAGGGAGAATCTATCGCAAGCTCTTCTTTGGTAAGCTGACTGCTCTTTCTGCCGGTTGCATAGCATACTGTCGCGTCAACCTGAAGCCTCATTCCGGCTTCAATTCTTTTCCAAAGAAGTCCTGAAACCAATTTTTTATCTTCAAGAGTTCTTACTTCCTTCTCAAGCAACGAGGCCATAATAACTATTTCAGAGAGAGGCCTTTTTGCATCTTTTTTCATCTCTTCTGAAAACTTTGAGTTGAAATTAGATTGCATCTTCAGGACAATATCTTCCAGCCCGTCCTCCGGGCTTATCTCGTATGTGTCGGGAAAAAGGTAGCCCTCGAGGCCGGGATCTATCTCTCCCTCTATCCCTTTTTCCTTAAGATGCTCTGAGATATCCCTTAGATTCCATCCTTCAATCACTGTTATGGTTTTCTTTATTCTTTCTCCCAGAGAGAATTTATTTAAGATCTCAGGGACTGCCATTGAAGAAGAAACTGCGTATTCCCCTGCCTTGATATTTTCCGATTTTCCCATAATAACGGCGTAAAGAATAAAAAACATTTTGTTTTTTATCAAACCTCTTTCTTCAAGGTTCTCAGCCACTCTGCTCAAGCTTTCTCCCCTTCTAACCAAAAAAGGTTCTTCTTCTTTAGAAGAAGCGTTTTGGGGCAGATATATTCCCTGAAAAACAAAAATAAAAGAAAAAAGTATTATCGCTAAAACCAGAATAAGATATTTTTTCATTTTTCTTTCCAAAAGATCATCAGACTTTAAGGGAGGGATTCTTGAATTTCAGCTTTATTCTTTTTAATAAATTCAGTCTGTCAAAGAAAAGTGTTCCGTTCAAGTGATCTATCTCGTGCTGTAAAATCCTTGCTAAAAGCCCTTTCGCCTTTATCTCAACTATATTCCCTCCAAGGTCTAGTCCTTTAACAAAGACTTCTTTGGATCTTTTGATTTCCAGGTATATTCCCGGAAAGCTCAAGCATCCCTCTGCGTCCTCTGCTTTTTCCCTGCTTTTTTTTATTATTTTAGGATTAATCAAAGCCAAAACAGACTCCTTTAGGTGGTCTGACTCAAAGACTATGATTCTTTTTAGAATTCCGACTTGGGGGCCTGCCAGGCCGACTCCCTGCCCTTCCTTCATAATAGAAAACATATCCGAAGCGATTTTTCTTATCTCTTCGTCTATTTTCTTAACCTTTATGGCCCTTTTCCTCAAGACAGGATCATTAAATTTCCTTATTTCCATACTTCTATTCTAAAACAAAAAACAACCCCTAGCAAGGACTGTTTTATTCTACAACGAAGACTGCGGCGGCAACAACAGTAGTCCAAAGCCCGTCTTTATTTCCTTCAGCGGACTGGCAGATATTAGTGGTCCTAAAGATGTGCCCGGATGCCTTGTAAATCTGCTCTCTTTCTTCCCAGGCCTTGGCAGAATCAAACTCTACTCCCAGAGTAGTTGCAAGCATTGTAGCTGCCAGATCCTCGGCATATTCTCCAGATAACTCTGCTTTTTCTCCAAAAGCATGATGTTCTGAAAGATATCCGTATCTATCCGTTTCTTTTGGAACAGCTACTCCTATGGCCGAAGATATGAGTCTGTTTGGTTCGTTTGTGTCGTTTCTGGCCATTACCGTAAAGACTATCTGCCCGGCATTAAGATGCTTTAATCCTTCCTCTCTTGAAACTGTTTTGCAATTTGGAGGAAGAATGCTTGAAACAGAAACCAGATTGAACTTTTCTATCCCCGCATTCCTTAACGCAGATTCAAAAGAAGCCAAACGATCTTTATTCACGCCAGCTCCCTTGGTAAAGAATACTTTTGTAGGCACCATATATTTTAATCTCTTTTTTCTACTATTATAGTGCAATTGGCCACTAATGCAACAACTGTTCCAATTGCCGCCCACACTGGAAGCAAGGCAGCTCCCACGACTCCTATAGTCAAGGGAATTTCAATCAGAGTATTCCCCTTTTCATTCTGGATTATAATTCTCCTTACGTTGCCCTCTTTTACAAGAGCTTTGATTTTCTTAAGAACCTCCTGCCCTGAAACTTTGAATTCTTCTTTTTTCATAATGTAATTTAGTCGCCTTCACAAACCTGTTGGCGGGCTTTGCCTCGCCGAAGCCGAGCGAAGCCCGCCTACGCCCTGGCGGGCTTCGGCGAGGCGAAGGCGGGGATGCTAGGACTCGAACCTAGAACAAAGGTTTTGGAGACCTGTATGATGCCAATTTCACCACATCCCCGTATTGTAAATATAACACAAAAGCCCCTTACTTTTCAACAATTCAAGGTAAGAGACTGTTCTTGGAACTTATTTCTTGGCCTCTTTGTGCGGGGTATGCTTTCTGCAAGTATTGCAAAACTTCTTGAGCTCCAGCTTCTTCTTTTCTTCGTCCAAACCCTTTGACCTGTTAGTAAAGTAGTTTATCTCTTTGCATTCCTTGCACTGCATCTTTGTAAACGGTTTCTTTTTCTTTGCCATATTATTTTTATTAATTTTGAGCCTGAGGGCGGAGTTGAACCGCCGACCTCGTCATTACCAATGACGTGCTCTAACCGTCTGAGCTACCCAGGCAAGATGTGGGCAGGGCAGGATTTGCACCTGCGAAGGCCGAAGCCGACTCTTTTACAGAGAGTCCGGTTTGTCTACTTCCGTACCTACCCTATTATTAACCATCTCTTCTATCCATTTATTAATTTGAAGAAGCAACTTTTTATCCGAATACCTTATATGCGCCAACCCATACTTCATTTCTCTTTTTTTCTCTATAGAAAAATCCTTTCTAATATATGGTTTAACAAACTGAGACAAAGGAATTTTTGTCAAATTAGCCCAGTATTTCTTTATTTCCGCTATGTCTTGGTCCGCATAACAATATAAATGAACTCTTAAACGTTCTTCGTCCACGCCACATATTTTCCTTAAAAATTCTAAGAATAATCTTATCATTCTAGAATCGCTATTGCAAAAATCTACTGACGAAAACCCATTCAAGCTTTTGCTCCCTTCCGCCCAATATAGCATAATCCCAGCTATTTTCAATTCTTTTTCGAAAAAAGACAACTTTTTCTTCGCTGAAAAAGATAAAGACTTGCTATTAAAAACAACCGCGTTGGCTTCGCTAAAGCTTCTTCTGCGAAGATTTTTTCTTTTCATAAAGCTCAAAACGGCCCAAGACGAAACCCCCAATTTCTTGCCTACATCCGCAGCACTAAGGTTTTCTTGGTAATACAGTTTTTTGATTGCTTTTTCAGACAAGCTCACGGTATTTAAAGATTGCTAGCCAGCAATAATCTTGCAATGCTTTTTCCTCCACTCTTCTATCTTTTTATGGTCTCCGGACAAAAGAACTTTTGGAACCATCCACTTCTCTTTTCCCATTTCAAACACTTCGGGCCTGGTATATTGGGCGCACTCAATAAATCCCTTGCTTTTCGTCGTTCTTTCTTTTATCATTTTCTGTTTTCCCAATACTCCCGGAACAAGCCTTAGGACAGATTCTGCCACCACCATAGCGGGAATTTCTCCCCCCATAAGAACATAGTCTCCTATCGAAAGTTCGATATCAGCTATTTTCTTAGCCACCCTTTCGTCTACTCCCTCATATCTTCCGCATATCATAATCAGATGATCTAACTTTGAAAACTTTGTTGCCGTTTTTTGATCGTATTTCTTCCCGCGAGGAGTAAATAGAATCACTTTTGATTCTTTTCTTTTAAGATCTTTGACTGCTTTAAAAATGGGCTCTATTTTCATCACCATTCCAAACCCCCCTCCAAAGGGTTTATCATCCACTGTTCTGCGCTTATTTTCGGTCCATTTCCTCAAATCATGGATGTTTATTCCAACAATCCCCTTTTCTACCGCTTTCCTGATAAGACTTTCTGAAAAATAGGAATCAAATATTTTTGGAAATATGGTTATAATATCTATCTTCATAAACAAACAATGCTACTATTTTAAAATAGTAGCACTGTTTTTGAGATTCGTAAATCTTATAGCTTAAGGTCTTCTAGCCCTTCAGAAGCTCTCTTTTCTTGAGAAGGTCTTCCGCCCTCGGGCTCTTCGATCTTCAAATTCACTCTGGCCTGATTTTTCAAGCCCACGATGCGAACCAAAGTTCTTATTGCTCTAGCGGTAGAACCGGATCGGCCGATAACCTGTCCCATGTCCTCTGGGTTTACTTTCAAAGAAAGCAATACTCCCATTTCATCGACTTTTCTGTCGATTTTGACATCTTCGGGATGATCAACCAATGCCTTTATGATAAACTCAAGAAATTCCTTGTCGTTTTCTGTTGCCATTTCGGTGTTAAATCAATTCCATTAGAGTAGCCCGACCTTTCCCGATGGAAAGCTACTATTTGTGATTATACTCTCTAAAAACATCCTGTCAATCTTTTTTTTCTTCGCTTTTTTCGGGTGTTTCTTTCGGCTGATCATTTGCGGGCGATTCTTTTTTGCCAGAATCCTGGGATGCTGGCTGTTCTTTCTTGCTTTTTTTATGAGACTCTATCTTTTCTCCCTTAACTATCTTTTCCTCCACAAGCATATTATGGACAGTGTCGGAGGCCTTAGCCCCTTTTGAAATCCAGCTCTTTATCTTTTCCTGATCAAGAATTCTTTTTTTCGTCAATGGATTCCAGGATCCAACCTCATCCACAAAACGCCCTCCCTTGGGAGCATTTCTCCTATCTGTCACCACAACCTTGTAAGAAGGCTGGTTTTTTCTGCCTATTCTCAACAATCTTATTTCCAACATATTACCAATTTTTAATTTCTAATGCTTTTTCTGCTGCTTTTTCTTCTGCTTCCTGCTTTGAATATCCCTTTCCCTTGGCCACGAGCTTTTCGTTCAAAAAAACTCCGACTATAAAGGTTTTCTCGTGATCCGGACCCCATTCTTCAAGAACATTGTAAGCGGGCGTAATTCCTCTTTTCTCCTGGGCTTCTTCCTGAAATTTTGACTTTGCGTCTTTGAAAAGCTTCTCTTTTATAATCCTCGGAAGCTCTACAAGCAAGTTTTCAGAAATGAAATTCCTGCATATTTCCATTCCCTGATCCAGATAAAGGCTTCCTATAAACGATTCAAAGGTGTTTGCAAGAATATACTGTCTTGCCTTTCCTTCTTCTTTTATTTCTCCCGCAGAAAGAAGAAGATAACTGTTGAATCCAAGCTCTTTGGCTTTCTCTGAGAGAATTTTAGCGTTTACCAGAGCCGCTCTCCAGCTTGTGAGCTCGCCCTCCGATCTCTCCGGATTTTCTTTAAAAAGGACCTCTGTCACTATATGCTCTAAGACCGCGTCTCCCAAAAATTCAAGTCTTTCATTGTTTCCTAGCGGAAACTCCGGGTTCTCATTCAAAAACGATCTGTGGATAAAAGCCTGGATAAGAAGATCTTTGTTGCTAAAGCATACCCTTAAAGAATCTTCAAGACTTTTGAATTTTTCTTTCAAATCTTCTTTGTTCATTTCGCAAAAGAGCAAAGAATAGAAAATAATTATTCTTTATTTTCTATTTTCTGATCTTTGGTTAATTCGTTGTAAACTGTGCCCAATACTCCGTTTATAAACTTGCCGGAACTTTCTCCTCCAAAGCTCTTTGCAAGCTCTATGGCCTCATTTATAGCTACCTTCGGAGGAACTTCTTCTTTATTCTCGTAGATAAGCTCAAACAATCCCAGCCGTAACACATTCCTATCAACTATGGTTATCTGCTCCAGCGGCCATTCTGGAGCCGCCTTCACTATTATATCATCAATTTCTTTCATATGGGCCACTACTCCGTTGACCAGCTGCCAGACAAAATCCTTATTCTCAAGACCGGGGCCGAATTCTTCAATGTTTCTCGCTACAATGCCCTCAAGGACCTGCGGCTTTTTCCCGTTAAAGTCCCATTCATAGAGACTCTGCATTACTATTGATCTTGAAAGGTGTCGAGAGGCCATATGTTTACTGCTTTTGAGACAAGGCCTCTGCTCCAAGGGGCTTTTCTTTCTCTTTTTCGGCCATCTCCTTTTCTTTGGCCTTTTTCTCTTTCTTCGTAAGCTTTGCCATCACATCTATCATTTCTCTTCCTTTGTAATACCCGCACCAGTTGCACAGCTTATGAGGCAAAACAGCCCTGCCGCACTTAGGACAAACTGAAAGGGCGGGCTTTTCCAGATAAAGATGCATTCTCTTATTCCTCTGTCTGGATTTTGAACGATGCTGTTTTGGTACTGCCATAATATTGTTAATATACACTAACTAGTGAAATAAATCAAGCCCTCTGCAAAAAGATTTTCTGTGGATTCTGCACAACCCGTAAGTTTTAATCGCCTGCCTATGGAACAAAGTAGGATATCCTTTGTGGATTTGAAAACCGTATTCAGGATATTTCTTGCCCGATAATTTCATCATCCTGTCTCTTGTAACCTTGGCAATTATTGAAGAGCAGGAAATAGAAAAAACCTTCTCGTCCCCCTTTATTATGCTTTTTTGCATAGTTTCGGATTTTATACTGAAGTTCCCGTCCAGAAGAATAAAGTCCAAAGGAAATGCAATCTTCTTTTCAAGATTCTTTGCTGCTTTTTCCATCGCAAGCTTGGAGGCCTCAAGAATGTTTATTTTGTCTATGACTTTTTCTGAAACAATGCCTATCCCCCATCTTGAATTCTTGTCTTCTTTCAAAGACTCAAAGGCTTCCTCCCTTTGTTTTTCAGATAATTGCTTTGAGTCTCTTATAACAGCCCCTGGCTTGAATTTTACAGGGTCAAGTATGCAGAAACAGCAAGCAATGACAGGGCCAGCCAGAGGACCTCTTCCCGCTTCGTCCATTCCCCCGATTATTCTATGCCCTTTTTTCCAAAGCTTCTTTTCTTCTTTTAGGGTGGGATATTTCATACTTGGATTTTAACACAAGCAAGAAAAGTAAGCTAAATTTACTTATGCTAGGATTAGTTTTGCACAGGAGGTATTGACAGGGGCGCTTGAAGGTGATAACTATAATACTAGCACAGTTTCGTTCTCAACCTGACACGCGCAGCACAGAGGCCGTAGAGCCATTTTATGAAAGGGCCTATATGCAGTATTACTCTGGATTCGTCTAGCGTAAAACAGGGACAGCGATCTCGTTCGGTAGAATCATCCGAAACCCACAAGGAGATAGGATGAAGCAAGCCATTCGCCGTCGACGTCGTCAACTCGCGAAGAGGTCACCATTGGAGAGGCCACCGCCCTAGGAGGATTGAGAACTCAAATTTTTTTCCCTGTGCTGAGCACAGGATGGGCTATACAGATAGCCCGACAAAAATGAGCCCCCAGTTTTGGGTGAATTCAAATTCATCTAAAAGCGGGGGCTATTTTTTATTTATTTGCCTAAAAAAGCCTAAAAAGCTACAATGGCCTATTATGAAGTTCACTCATTTGCATGTCCACTCCCACTATTCTCTTCTAGACGGGCTCCCCAAAATAGACCTTCTGTTAGAAAGAGTAAAAGAGCTCGGAATGGATTCTGTGGCTATTACAGACCACGGGGTAATGTATGGAGCTATTGAGTTTTATCAGAAAGCAAAAAAAGCAGGAATAAAACCAATAATAGGATGCGAAGTCTATATGGCCCAGGAAAGAATGCATCAAAAAAGGCCAAAGATAGACGATAAGAAATACCATCTTATTCTTCTGGCAAAAAATGAAACCGGATACAAAAATCTGGTAAAGCTTGTTACTAAAGCCCACCTTGAAGGATTTTACTACAAGCCCAGAATAGATGACGAACTCTTAGCTAAGCACTCCGAAGGACTTATTGCAATGACTGCCTGCATCGCAGGGAGAATTCCCCGCTTGATAGCTTCAAAGAAATTTGACGAAGCTGAAAAACTAGCCCTAAGGTATCAGGAGATCTTTGGGCCTGGAAACTTTTATCTTGAGATACAACATCATCCGAATCTTCAAGACCAAAAACCGGTTAATGAAGGACTCATTGCAATTTCAAAGAAATACGGCATTCCTCTCGTCGCCACAAACGATGCCCATTATTTAAGATTAGAAGATGCGGAAGCCCAGGATATTCTTATGCTTATAAACACAGGGGCAAAACCGGACGATCCCGAAAGAGCCACAATCAAATCAGATGATTTTTCCTTAAAGTCATCTGAAGAAATGGCGGATCTCTTTAAAGAAACGCCGGAAGCTATAGAGAATACCCAGAAAATAAAAGAAATGTGCAATTTAGAGCTTGAGTTGGGAAAAACTCTGCTCCCCCATTACGAGGTCCCAGAAGCAAAAGAACCCGATATTTATTTAAAAGATCTTTGCTTTAAAAATCTTGAAAAAAGATACGGCAGTAAGCCCGGGAAAGAAGTGGCAGAACGCCTTGAATATGAGCTTTCGGTCATAAAGCAGACGGGATTTGCATCCTATTTTTTAATCGTGCAGGATTTTGTCAATTGGGCAAAAAGCCAAAGAATAGTGGTGGGACCAGGGAGAGGATCTGCGGCAGGTTCCATAGTCGCCTATCTTACGAATATAACAAATGTGGATCCTTTGAAGAATAATCTTCTCTTTGAGAGATTTCTGAATCCGGAAAGGATCTCAATGCCTGATATTGATTTGGATTTCACCGACAGAAGAAGAGACGAGGTCATAAACTATGTGGCTGAAAAATACGGGAAAGACCACGTTGCCCAGATAATAACCTTCGGCACAATGGCTTCCAGGGCTGTTATCAGAGACGTAGGAAGAGCGTTGGGATACGAATACAGTTATTGCGACAAAACCGCCAAAATGATCCCTTTCGGATTTTCTTTGAAAGACGCCTTAGAAAAAGTAGACGAATTCAGGGAATTTTATGAAGCTGATGAAAAAGCAACACGTCTTATAGATTTAGGCCTAAAGCTGGAAGGAGTCGTAAGACATGCTTCCACCCATGCTTGCGGAGTTGTAATTTCGGCAAAACCCCTCACCGATCTGACCCCCCTTCAGCGTCCAACCCAGGATGACAACAGCATCGTCACCCAGTTTGAAATGCATTCCATAGAAAGTCTAGGACTTTTGAAAATGGATTTTTTGGGGCTTAAAAATCTCACAATTATTGAAGATACTTTAGCCAGAATCTATGTTTTAAGAAACGGCTTGAAAATAGATATAGATAATATTCCCCCTGATGACGCTAAATCCTTCAAGCTTTTTCAAAAAGCTCAAACTACAAGCGTTTTCCAGTTAGAATCGGACGGGATGAAAAAATATCTCAAAGAATTAAAACCAACAGAATTTGAAGATATTGTCGCCATGGTCGCCCTGTACAGGCCAGGCCCCATGCAATTCATACCCGAATATATAGCCAGAAAGCATAAGAAAAAAGAAATAGAATACCTCCACCAGAAGTTAAAACCTATCTTAGAAAAAACACAGGGTATCTGCATATACCAAGAACAATTGATGCAAATAGCTAGAGACTTGGCCGGGTTTACCCTGGGAGAAGCCGATGTATTAAGAAAAGCCATCGGAAAGAAAATACCGGAGCTTCTGAAAGAACAGGAAAAGAAATTTATCCAGGGGATGATTAACAATGGCATTGACGGCAAGATAGCAATAAAACTTTGGGAATGGGTATTGCCTTTCGCCCAGTATGGATTTAACAAATCCCACTCGGCAGCATACGCTACAATCGCCTACCAGACAGCTTACCTCAAAGCCAATTTCCCCGTAGAATTCATGGCATCGGTGCTGACATCCGAAAAAGGAGATATAGAAAGAGTCGCCTTTTTGATAGACGAATGCAGGCAGATGGGGATAGAAGTCTTAGCTCCCAGCATAAATGAAAGTTTAAGAAATTTTACTGTAGTAGAAGAAGGTAAAAAGATAAGATTCGGCCTTATAGCAATTAAGAATGTCGGAGAAAATATAGTGGATGTGATAGTGGAGGAAAGAAAAAACGGAAAATTCAGCTCAATAGCAGACTTTCTCCAGAGGGTTCAGTCTAAGGATTTGAATAAAAAATCAATGGAAGCATTGATAAAATCGGGCGCTTTTGACGAATTTGAAGAAAGAAACAAGCTTTTGCAAAATTTAGAAAGACTTCTAGAATGGTCAAAAGAATCCCAGAAAAATAAAGCTATGGGGCAGAAAGGGCTCTTTGAGTCTTCGGGCTTTGCAGTTTCTGTTTCTCTAGAAGAAGCTCCCGCGCTTTCTAATTTAGAAAGGTTAAGGTGGGAGAAAGAACTGCTCGGGCTTTACGTCAGCTCCCATCCATTAGAAGATTTTAAAGAAGCAATGAAAGGAACGACTGCGTTAAAAGAGCTGAAAAACTGTTTTATGAAACAGAGGGTAAAAGTCGGAGGAGTTATCTCAAGCGTTAAAAAGATAATAACAAAAACAGGCAAGCCGATGCTTTTCGTAAAGCTAGAGGATGTTTCCGAAAAAGCAGAAGTCGTTGTCTTTCCCTCCACTCTAGAAAAATACCCTCAAGCTTTTGAAGAGAATAAAATTGTGTTTATTTCAGGAACCGTAGATCACAGGGATAATTCTCCGAAAGTAATAGCGGATTCTGCCGAAGAAATAATCGTGTCGTAAAAGAAAAGCCGAGAAGAATCCTCTCTCGGCGATTTCAAAATCCGCTATCCTTGAAGATTGGTACTGACACTCTGGTCGGGTCTTTTTTTGTCTCGTCGCCTCTTTTCAGCACCTTCTTTTATGATTTTTTCTATTCTTTTTCTCCACTCTGCAATTTCCTCTGGCGTCATACGCCTGAATTCTTTTTCCATACCGCCATCTCCAAATTTAGCGTTAAATTTAAAACAACTGATTAAAACTTACCAGAAATATATAAATTGTCAAATTTATATAGCTTACCAATGTTTATTGCTGTTTTGGACTAATTGTACTAATATGTAATATATGGAAAAAAAGAGGCATTCTTTAGCCCACGTATTGGCTTTCGCAGTAAAAAATCTTTATCCTGATGTTAAGTTCGGGATGGGGCCTGCGATAGAAAACGGTTTTTACTATGATTTTGGCAATCTCAAGATTTCAGATTCAGACCTTCCGAAAATAGAAAAGGAAATGAAAAAGATTATAGCCAAAGATATTCTCTTTGAAAAGTCTGACATATCAAATCAAGAAGCCAAAGATTTATTCAAAGACCAGCCCTACAAACTGGATCTCCTGAAAGAACTCCCTGAAACAGTTTCTGTTTACAAATCAGGAGATTTTAGGGATCTTTGTTCTGGGCCTCATATAAAATCGGTAAAAGAAATAGCCCAGAACTCTTTTAGACTTTCCAGGATTGCCGGCGCTTACTGGAAGGGCGACGAAAAGAATCCCATGCTTACCAGGATATACGGCCTCGCCTTTGAAAACGAAAATGCTTTAAATGATTTTTTAAAGTTTCAGGAGGAGGCCGAGAAGAGGGACCATAGGAAACTGGGCGCCCAGCTGGACCTGTTTACAATAGACGAAGAAACCGGCCAAGGCCTTCCTTTGTGGCTTCCGAAGGGGGCGTTAATCAGAAGGTTAATAGAAAATTACCTTTATAATGAATTAACTGCTGAAGGTTATAATTGGCTCTATACTCCTCATATAGGAAAGTTAAATCTTTGGAAAACATCCGGGCATTGGAATTTTTACAAAGAAAATCTTTACTCCCCCATTCAGATAGACGAAGAACAGTATCTGTTAAAACCCATGAATTGCCCGTTTCATCTCAAGGCGTATAACTCCAAGAAAAGAAGCTACAAAGAATTGCCGATAAAATACGCGGAGTTTGGAACAGTCTACAGATATGAAAGATCGGGAACCCTGCACGGATTGACCCGTGTCCGAGGATTTACCCAGGACGATGCCCATCTTATCTGCGCCTCAGAGCAAATGCCGAAAGAATTGGAAAAACTGGTAAAACATGGCATAAAAATACTTAAAAATTTCGGCTTTAAAGAGTTTAACATATATCTTTCTACCCGGCCGGAGGTTTCAGCCGGAACAGACGAAGGCTGGGAAAAGGCAACCGAAACATTAAAACAGGTTTTAAATAAATTAAAATTGAAATTCCAGGTGGATCAAGGAGGCGGAGTTTTTTATGGGCCAAAGATAGATATCAAAATAAAAGACTCCTTGGGAAGAGAATGGCAATGCACAACTGTTCAGTTTGATTTTAATCTGCCCGAGAAGTTCAAGATACGCTATGTGGACAAAGACGGTCAAGAAAAGGAGCCGTTTATGATTCACAGGGCGCTTCTCGGATCATTTGAGAGATTTTTCGGGGTTCTTATAGAACATTTTACCGGGGCTTTCCCCGTCTGGCTTTCTCCGGTTCAGGCTTCTGTCATACCTATAAGCAAAAAACACTTAAAATACGCAAAAGATATCTATAAAAAGCTCCAAGAAAACGAAATAAGGGCAGAAATATTCCAGGAAAATGAGACCGTAGGGAAAAAAATAAGAGCTGCTGAAATGCAAAAAATTCCATATATTTTCATTATAGGAGACAAAGAGCAGAAGAAAGGAACAGTAAGCGTAAGACAGAGAAAAAAGGGAGATATAGGAAATTTCAAACTGAAAAAAGCTATAGAAAAGATTTTAGAAGATATTGAAAAGAGGAAATGAATAAGATTTCCCTTCCAGCCCAAAAGCTGGCAGAAAAATACAGGATTTCAACTGAAACAAAAGAAAACTCCCAAACAATTCATGTGGATGAGGTTGCTTCAAGGGTAGCGGCATTTTATGAAAAGATAAGAGGAATAATAGATTGGAAAGAAGAGCATCTGCTGAAAAGAAGAGCCATAGAAAGGATTTTAAAAAGAAGGATATTTTCTAAAATGGCTCTTACGGAAGAAGGCATATCCGGAAACTGCAACTTTGCGGAGCCTTTTGTTATGGAACTGATAAGAGGCGGGCACTTCCCGAACGATAAGATAGAAGAAAGCAAAATAAAAGAAGTCCAGGATGCTATAAATAAGTATATTTTTATAATAAGAGTGTGCCAGAAGAAAGAAGAAAAATCAAAGATAGAGCTATATAGCTGGCTCACCGAAATAGCCGCCTGCGAAATAGAAGAAATTCTCTCCCCCTCAATAAGAGAAAGGGCTTTGATGGACTATATGACCGAAGCAATGAAAGAAAGGATAAAGATCTCGGATAATATTTTAGAACAGACCAAAATAACAGAGGAGGAGAAAAAAGAACAAACCTATATAGCTGCGCAAAGAGCTTTGTTCAAGCTGGATCCTTCGGTTATCACTTATCACATTCTGAAAAGAACCTACTCTGATTGGAAAAATATGTCCAGAGAAAAACTTTCAGACATAGCAGAGAATATATACGAGATAAAAGAAAATATGGATAAAGTTCTTGAACATCCTATTTCTGATAAGTTTTATCAGATAGCTGAAAAATATGACACTCCTTTTCTTCTTTTAGGAGATGCTTTATCGGCAAGCGAAGACTTATTTTCAAGCCCTGAAAATCTTGAAAAGGAAATTTCCAGAGCTTATAAAAAAAGAGTGTCTACTCTTAAAAAAAGACTTGGGAGGGCGGCCCTTTACTCTACTCTGTCAATATTCCTTACAAATATAGTTTCTCTTTTCATAATTGAAATTCCTTTTAATAAATGGATAACGGGATATTATTTCAATATGTCTGCCATGCTCATAGACATATTTGTTCCGACTTTCTTAATGTTTTTTCTTGTCGCAACAGTAAGGCCCCCCAGCAAAGAGAATCTTCCCAGGGTTATAATGGAAGTGATGAAAATAGTTTATGAAAAAGAGCTAAATACCTACGAGATTAAATCTTTTGGAAAGAAAAAAAATATATTCCTCTGGGGCATTATAAACACAATCTATTTAATCTGTTCCGCCCTCATCATATCTTTAATCGTCTGGGGGCTTTCAAAAGTGAACTTCCCTCCTCTTTCCCATATAATTTTCATAATATTCTTTGCATTAATTGCTTTTGCGGGAACAAAGATAAGGCAAAGAGCAAAAGAGCTCCAGGTAATAGAAGAACGAGAATCCTTCCTGCATTTTTTTACCGATCCTTTCGCAATTCCCATAATCCAGCTTGGCAAATGGCTTACACTAAAATGGAAAAAGTATAACATAATAGCGGTATTTTTTTCTGCTCTGATAGATATGCCCTTCACTGTATTTGTGGAATTCATAGAACAGTGGAGATATTTTATAAAAGAGAAGAAAGAGAAAATACACTAAGAAAAGTATCAAGCATAAAATTACTTTCGGAAATTTTCCGTGTTATACGCAATACTTTATACAAAATACATTATACAATGCGATATTTTATTATCACATACGGCTGCCAGATGAATATTTCAGACTCTGAAAGGATATCAGGGGCTATGAAAAGATCGGGGTTAAAGCCCGCAAAGAGTCTTGAGGAGTCGGATCTTGCCGTAATAAATATGTGCTCTGTAAGGCGATCCGCCTCTGACAGGATTTTGGGTTCTTTGCCCAAATTCAAGGGAAAAACCACCGTTCTTACGGGGTGTATTCTTCCAAAAGAAAGAAGAAGGTTTTCTAAATTTTTTGATTACGTCTTGGATATAAAAGAGCTGGGAGAATGGCCATTCTCATCCTTCAAAGAAAAAGATTACTTTAGGATAGAGCCGGAATATTCAAGTAAATTTTCTGCCTGCATTCCGATTATGACGGGCTGCAATAATTTTTGCAGTTATTGCGCAGTCCCCTATACCAGAGGGCGAGAAATCTCAAGACCAAAGAAAGAGATTATCAAAGAAGCTAAAACTCTTGTAGAAAAAGGATTCAAAGAAATATGGCTTTTGGGGCAAAATGTCAATTCATATAAATACGAGTTTTCCGATCTTCTAAGGAAAATAAACACTATTCCCGGAAAGTTTTGGATAAGATTCACTTCTTCCCACCCTAAGGACTTTTCCGAAGACCTGATAAAAACGATGAAAGAATGCTCAAAGATCACTCCCTATCTCAACCTTCCTGTCCAATCGGGAGATTCTAATGTTTTGAAGAGAATGAACAGGCCGTATACTATAAAAAAGTATAAAGAAATAGTAAAAAAAATAAGGAAAGAAATTCCTGAAATATCTATTTCAACTGATGTGATAGTCGGATTTTGCGGAGAAACTAAAAAAGAATTTGAAAATACAAAAAAACTTTTTAAGGAAATAAAATACGACATGGCTTATATAAACAAGTATTCTGAAAGGCCTGGAACAGAATCAGCCGAGAAAATGAAGGATGATATATCCAAAAAAGAAAAATCAAGAAGAGAAAAAGAACTGAATGAGATCCTAAAAGAAACTGCCCTCAAAAACAATAAAAAATATGAAGGAAAAACAATTGAGGTTTTGATTTCAGAGTTCCGAAAGGGGTTTCTTTATGGAAAATCAAAAAATTACAAAACAGTAAGGATTGAAGGCTCCGAAGAAATGGTTGGAAGTTTTAGACAAGTTAAAATAAAAAGAGCCCTTTCATGGGGACTTGAGGGAATATTAAAATGAAAAAGATAGTTGTTATTTTAGGCCCCACTGCTTCCGGAAAAACAGATCTTTCCATAAAACTCGCAAAGAAATTCGGTGGAGAGATTGTTTCTGCAGACTCAAGGCAGGTTTATAAGGGAATGAACATAGGAACAGGAAAAGCAACGAAAAAAGAAATGCAGGGCATTCCGCATCATCTTTTAGATGTCGCCTCTCCCAAGAAAAGATTTACCGTTGCCCAGTATAAGAAATTAGCCGAAAAAGCTATAAAAAATATCCAAAAAAAAGGCAGATTGCCTTTTCTGGTAGGAGGCACCGGATTTTACATACAAGCAGTAATAGACGGGATTATAATTCCTGAAGTAAAACCAGACTTAAAATTAAGGAAGGGGCTAGAACAAAAATCTGCCGAAGACTTGTTCAAAAGATTAGAAAGGATTGATCCTAAAAGGGCCAAGAACATAGACAAATTCAATAAAAGACGCTTAGTCAGGGCGCTGGAAATTGTTATGTCAAGCAAATCTCCCGTTCCCCCGCTCAAAACTAATCCGATTGATTCAGAAATCCTTATTCTGGGAACAAATAAAAAGGACCTGAATAAGCTTATTTATTATAGACTTATTAAACGCTTAAAATATGGAATGATAGCCGAAGTAAAAAGACTGCGCAAACAAGGAGTTTCTTGGAAACGCCTTGAAGAGTTCGGTTTAGAGTATAGATATATCGCCCTATTCTTGCAAGGCAAAATATCAAAAAAAGAAATGATAGAAAAACTCCAGAAAGAAATAGAACATTATGCCAAAAGACAGATGACTTGGTTTAAGAGAGATAAAAGAATACATTGGATAAAAAACGAGAAACAGGCTCGCAACCTCTTAAAAAACTTTACTTCAACAACTTCTTAAGCGTGTCGCGGGCAATATCAGGTTTGGCCCTGCCTTTAGTGGCGGCCATAACTTGGCCCACCAAAAACTGCAAAGATTCTTCTTTTCCTCCTTTATAATCCTCTACTGCTTTTTTATTTTTACCAATCACCTCTTTTACAATTGATTCTATCTCCCCCTCCCCCTCAATTTGCCCTAATCCCCCTTCTTCTATAATGTGGGATGGATCTTTGCCCTTCGCCATCATTTCTGCTAAAACCTGCTTTGCTGTTTTTGAAGATATTTTACCTCCGTATATCAGAGCAATAAATTCTCCGAAGTTTTCGGGCGTTACCTTAATTTCTTTTGCGGATCTGCCGGCCAGCAACCCCTGAAGGTCAGTAGTAATATAGTTATAGGCAAGTTTTGTAAGTTTCAGAAGATCTTCTTCGGCAATTTTTCTTTTCTGCTCTATTGTTTTCACCCATTCTTTCAATTCGGACATTACCTGCTCAAAATAACATCCTAGGTCCTTATCCGAAACAAACATTTCTATATTCTCAAGCCCATATTCCTTTCTAAACCTTTCTCTTTTTTCGGAAGGAAGCTCGGAAATCTCTCTTTTTATCTCATCTACAAAAGATTTTTCTATATGAAAAGTCGGAAGATCCGGCTCCGGCAGATACCTATAATCGTGCGCCTCCTCTTTTTCTCTCTGGCTTAATGTTTTTTGCTTTTTATCGTGCCATCCCCTGGTTTCCTGGACTATTTTGCCTCCTTCTTCCAGAATTTCAGTTTGCCTTTCAATTTCATAATCAACAGCTTTTTCCACGACTCTGAAGGAGTTAAGATTTTTAATTTCTACCTTAGTCCCCAGCTTTTTTGTTTTGCTCAAGCTTATATTCACCTCTACTCTCATTTGGCCCTTCTCCATATCTGCATTAGAAACTCCCAAATATCTTAAAATAAGCTGGAGTTCTTGGGCAAATTGCCTGGCTTGGCTTCCTGAATAAATATCGGGTTCTGTCACCATTTCCATCAGAGGAACGCCTGCCCTGTTGAGGTCAACCAGAGACTCTCCGTCTTTATGAATAAGTCTTCCCGTATCTTCTTCAAGATGAATTCTTTTAATCCTCACTTTTTTCCCCTCTATCTCCAAAAATCCCCCCTCGCAAAAAGGCATATCATATTGGGATATTTGATATCCTTTCGGCAGATCGGGATAAAAATAGTTCTTTCTGTCAAATTTAGACTCTTTGGCTATTTTTGATCCTAAGGCAAGCCCTGTTTTTATAACCTTTCTTACGGCCTCCTTATTGACAACCGGCAAAGTCCCCGGCTGGGCAGTACAAACAGGGCAAATATTAAAATTGGGTCTTTTTTCTAAAGGATCGTTTTTGCAAGAGCAAAACATTTTGGATTTTGTATTTAGTTCTGCGTGGATCTCAAGTCCTATTGTAGGTTTATACATATTTTTTAATTTCTTCTAAAACTTCTTCTTTTGATTTTTCTGCATTTATAATTTTAAAGTTTCTGAACCTCTGTGCAAGCGAATCGTAAGCTTGGGCTACTTTTATAAGAATCTCTTCCTTTTCAAATAATTCCTTTGGATTTCCCCTATTATCTATTCTCTTAATTGCAGTTTTTGCTCTTACCTTAAGAAGAAATATTAGGTCAGGGTACAAAAAATCTCTATTCAGCTCCATTAAATATTCCACATTAGCTCCGTCTGCCACGCCAAAAGCATATGTTGAAAAAAAATACCGGGCAGAAAGAACTGTCTTCCCCGAATTCAGAGCAGGGATTATTTGCTTTTCCAAATGTTCTTTTCTATCTTTAGCATACAATATTTGAAATTCAATAGGATCAATTTTAATTGCTTCCTTGAGAATTTTTTTTATTTTTCTTCCGGCTTCAGACTCAGTTGTAGGTTCTTTTGTTGTAAAAACATCCGTCCCGTTTTCTATCAAATAGTTTTTTATACCCTCAACCGCCGTACTGCTTCCGGCTCCATCAATTCCCTCAAAAACAATAAATTTTCCTGCCATACTACAATATATCATATCCTTCCCCACAAAAAAAGCCCGGAAAGTCCGGTCTTTTCTACAGCAATTCTGCTAAATAATCTCTCCAAACAATAGGAGGCCACCCCTGAATTTCTTGCGCAAGACCTCTTATCTTATCCAAATCAACAAGTTCCCCCTCCATTTTATCTTTTTCCCTTACAATTATATCGGGACTGTCTCCTTCAAAGTGATAAATAATCCCAAGGTGGACTTTCTCCACTGGCCTAGAGTCGTCATTCAAAATTCCGACAAATTTTTTGTTGAGTATATTTCCTTTGAATTTCACTTCTTCAGACCACTCCCTCAGGACAGCGTTTTCTATGAATTCTCCCATTTCGTCTATCTCGTTTATATGCCCTCCCACCCCTAGTTGATAGTTATTTACCAATCTTTTTTCTCCTGCTCCTTGAATATACTTATAAAGAAAAAACTTCTTTTGGAAGCTGAACAAAATATATGGAATTATCTGCTGAAAAGAAGGGTCTTCCTCTACATCCCCCCTTCTCATAAAAGAATAGTTGTTTTTTATAATATTAATGTAGTGTCCGAGGTCGTCTCTTTTCAGCCCCTGCCAGTATTCTTTCTCAAATATTTTTTCCCTTGGAACTACCAAAACTTTTTCATCTTCTTTCATTTTCTTTCTAGGGTAACAAACGTATAGTTATACTTATTTTTCTCGTCTGATTTATTCTCAATCCTCTCCATTTCATTCCAATCGTCCCAATTAAATTTTGGGAAGAAAACATCGGCTTCTTTTATCTCTGCATCCACCAGAGTCAAATACATTTTATCTGCCATAGGTAAAAACTGCTTATACACCGAAGCTCCTCCGCAAATCATAACCTCTTTCGCATTTTCAGTTTTTTGAAGAGCATCGTCTATGGAAAATGCCGTAATACAGCCCTCCAACTTAAGATTTTTATCTATAGTTAGGATTATATTAATCCTATCAGGCAAAGCCTTGCCTATGGATTCAAACGTCCTTTGACCCATTATAACGGGTTTCCTCATTGTAATCTCCTTAAAATGTTTAAAATCGGCGGGCAGATGCCAAGGTAGTGAATTTTTTACACCTAAAACATTATTCTTTCCAATGGCAGCAATAATAGAAATCGTTTGCTTGTTTTTTTCTTTTTTATCATTTATCATAGAGTATAAATAAAGAATTTATGAAAAAGAATAGCGAGAAGTCAATTGTTCTTGATTACGCAAAGCTCAAAGAAATTGTAGACGCGCACCGGATTTTAGGCCATAGAGTAGTTTGCACCGTAGGATCTTGGGACATGCTCCATATAGGCCACTTGAGATATCTTAACAAGGCAAAAGATCAGGGAGATGTTCTTATAGTCGGCGTAGACAGCGACAGGGGCATTAAGCTGTATAAAAACGAACTAAGGCCGGTGATTCCGCAGGAAGAAAGAATGGAAATGCTAAGCTACCAAGACTGCGTAGATTACGTTACTTTAGTTGATGATATCAACAACGATGGAAAATGGCAATATGACCTTATTAAGACAATAAATCCTGATATATTCATAACCACCGATTACAGCTACACCCAAGAACAAATTGAGGACATAAGAAAGCATTCAAAAGATGTTGTCGTCTTCCAAAGGCAAGCGGAAAACACCTCCACTACAGATATAATTGAAAGAACTATGAAAAAACACTTGGATGCCATAATGGGACAGTTAAATGGTAAAAAAAGTCAATGAAAAAAGGTTTTGTCAATCTCAAAAATGCACGCAGGGGAGAATATAGCAAAGTAATCGAAGAAATCCAAAAAACCGGTAAATGCCCGTTTTGCAAAGAAAATTTCAAATACCATAAAAAACCCATCTACAAAAGAAGAGGATCCTGGTTGCTTACAAATAACAGCTGGCCGTATAAAAATTCTGAAACTCATCTCATTATTTTAGGAGAAGAGCATAAAGAAAACTTCTCTGAAATAACTTCAAAAGACTTGGAGGCGATTAGATTTTTGGCCAACTGGGCAATAAAAAAATTTAAAATCAAGGGCGGGGCCGTTGCCACACGTTTTGGAGATACAAATTATACGGGAGCTTCGGTCAGCCATATCCACTTCCATATAATTTCCCCTCAGAAAAAAAGGAGCGTAAATTTCCCTATAGGTTAGACAGCTATATCTCCTTTGATTGAAGGATAGGGATCATATCCTTCTAATTTGAAGTCCTCTAATTTAAAATTGAAGATATCTTTTATATCGGGGTTGAGAGTCATTTTGGGCAGGACCCTGGGTTCCCTTGTCAGTTGAAGTTTTACTTGTTCTATATGGTTCAGGTATATATGAGCATCCGACAACGTATGGACAAATTCGTGGGCTTTTAATCCTGTAACCTGTGCCATCATCGTTAAAAGAAGAGAATAAGAAGCAATGTTAAATGGCACTCCCAAAAAAATATCGCAGCTCCTTTGAAACAAGTGCAAAGATAATTTTCCGTTAGCCACAAAGAATTTAAAAAAGCAGTGGCATGGAGCTACAAAAACTTTATCCACGTCTTCCGGATCCCATGAGGTTACTACCAGCCGTCTTGAATCCGGAAATTTTTTAATTTCATCTACGACATTTTTAATTTGATCTATGGCCCCGCCGTCTCTTTTTTTCCATCTCCTCCATTTTTCTCCGTATATAGGGCCCAGCTCTCCCGGAGGAAAGCCGTATCTTGCGCAGGATTCAGGGGTGGCCCATTCGTCCCAGATAGTAACCTTGTTATCCTGCAAGAATTTAACATTAGTATCCCCCCTTAAAAACCAGAGTAATTCTATAATTATAGATTTAAGGGGCATTTTTTTGGTTGTCATCAACGGAAAACCGTCATCCATCCTAAATCTCATCTGGTAGCCGCAAACAGCTATGTTGCCCACTCCCTGGGGATCGCCCTTTCTTTCTCCATTTTTTAAAACATGATCTAATAGCTCTAAGTATTGTTTCATACATCTTTTATAACAAAAAAGTGGGGGTAAAAAAAGCCCCCTCTTTCAAAAGGGGGCACTACTCTATCTTGATTTGTTATCCGATGGGAAAGTTGACGTGTTTCCCGGGAATAACCCTCCCTGTTTGTTCGTCGGTAACTGGAGCAATGAGGTGAAAATGAAGGTGTTTGATCGTAACTCCAGAATTCGTCCCAAATCTCACTGCCAATCCTCCGCCAATTTTCAGGGTTGGATAGATTTTCATAGCCATAAAAATCAGGCTGTTGACCTCACCCCAATCGTTCTGTCCAACGTCCATAATGTCTTCAATGTGCCGATTGGGAATAAGAATAAGGTGAACTTCGGCGTTCTCGTACGGCCACCGACACTCTATCATTGTCCACCAGTGCGTAGTAGCTACAAGTTTGTTGTCCCCCGGTAAATTGCAGAAAGGACACTTCTGATCCCTTTCCGCCTCCTCTAGGAGTTGTAGATAATTACCACTACTATCATCTTGATTCGCATATGTTGTGTCCACAATCCTTCTTTCCATCTTCGGGTCCCTTCCTACATGTTAAAGAACTGGCTCAAATACGCTGAAAGTTATACTACCACATGTATGATCTTTAGCCCAGCAGATTCCAATACTTTTTTAGCATCAAAGTTTGAACCTCCCTCTGCAAAGTAAACTCGTTTTATACCGGAGCATGCTATTATTTTAGCGCAAACAGGACAAGGAAAAGTGGTAACATAAATTGAAGAACCTTCTAAAGAAATGCCGCTTTTTGCCGCCTCTGCGACTATCCCCTGCTCTGCGTGTATTGTGCTGGCAATATCGTGCCTCTCTCCCGGCTTAAAAAAATCTCTCGGCTCTCCTAATTGATAGGGGGTGTGATCAGAAGGAATATCTTTATTATATCTTCTAATCAAGGTTTTCCCGTCTTTAACCAGAACCGCCCCTATTCTCCTCCACCATTCACTGCTTTTTTTAGATTCTTCTGTCGCTTCCTGCATCATTTTTATATCAAATTCATCTTTTGAAGCTTCTATATCCTCAAGCGGTTTCTCGCAAAGAATGCTATCTCTGTCCCAACGCAAGAAAACGCTGGCCCATTCAATTTCCATACTTTGCAAGTATTTTTTGTATAAGTTGCGGGAAATCTCGTCGTTTACTAAAATTACTTTTTTATCTTTAAAATTATTCAAATCAAGAACAGAGATATTCTCGTATCCCAAACTCAAAAGCAAACTTTTAATTTCATCAATTTTCAAACAGGCAATATCCGGCTCCCATTCGGAAAGACCATTAAGCAAGTTTCTGTTTATTAAAAAAACTTCGGAAACTTTTTCTTTATAATTTTCTAAAAAATCTAAATATCCCCGATGAATAACGGGGATATAAAGAATAAGAGATTTTTTCTCCATGAAAAATGGGCCTACTTTACTTCTATTCCCATGTTTTTGGCTGTTCCTTCTATAATTTTCATTGCCTGTCCTATATCATCAGTGTTAAGGTCAGCCATTTTCTTTTCGGCCACTTCTTTCAACTGGGCCTTTGTGATCACAGCCACTTTCTTTTTATTGGGAACCCCCGAACCCTTTTCTATCCCAAGGGTTTTCTTTATAAGCTCTGAAGCGGGAGGCTGTTTTAAAGCAAAGCTGTATGTCCTGTCTTCATATATTGTCACCTCCACCGGTATCTTAAATCCCATTTTGTCCTTAGTGGCTTCGTTGAATTTTTGGCAAAATTCAGATATATTGATGCCCTGGGGAGCCAAAGCAGGCCCTACCGGAGGCGCAGGATTTGCTTGCCCGGCCTTGATTTGAAGTTTAATTTTTACTTTTACCTTTTTAGCCATATGCGAATGAAATGAGCACCCCGCCCTCTATGCTCATAATTAAATTTATTAAATTTTGATAATATTGCAAACATATTCAAACAAACAATTTCATGCGATAAATTAGAAGGCGGGGTTTTCGCTCTGCTCAAATCTTTTTTATTTGTAATGAATCCAGTTCTACTGGAGTGTCTCTGCCGAAAAGATTAACAAGAACTTTTATCTTTCCCCTCTCCTGATCTATTTCTGAAACCTTTCCGTCAAAATCCTTGAAAGGCCCGTCTGTAATTTTTATATTATCTCCGGGCTTGACCTCTATCTTATATTGCGGCTCTTCAGATCCCATTCTTTTCTGAAGACTATCAATTTCTCCCTTTGAAACCGGCACAGGAGTAGTTCCGACTCCGACAAATCCTGTCACATTAGGAGTATTTCTCACAACATACCAGGAGTCATCAGTTACTATCATCTCAACCAGCACGTATCCGGGGTATATTTTTTCTTCAACTATCTTTCTTTTTCCGGACTTTATTTTAATCTTTTTTTCTTTAGGAACTACAACGCTGAATATCTTATCTTCCATTCCTAAAGAATCAACTCTCTGTTTTAAGCTTTTTGCGACTGCATCTTCATACCCTGAATAAGTATGAATAACGTACCAGTTCTTTTCCTGCGGAAGCTGCTGTTTTGGCATTAGATTATGAAATAATTAATTAGGAGTTGGAATATATAGTCCAGCCCCCCCAAGAAAGCGGCTATAAAAATAGAAACCAAAACAACAATTAAAGTATATTTAACAGTCTCCTGCCTGGTGGGCCAATTGACTTTTTTGGTTTCCAGCCTTGCTTCTTTGATGAAGGATGCTGATTTATCTATAATGCTCATGCTTTTATTTAAAAAGGCCTTCAGGGCCTGTTGCCTGTAATATTACTCCAAACCCTTGCCCTTGTCAATAATCTTATTTTATCAGAAGATTGCTATATATCCAAGTTTTTCACTTTATCCGCATATGCCTGAATAAACTTTTTTCTCGGCAGGACTTCCCCTCCCATAAGCATATCAAACACCTTGTCTGCTGATTGCGCATCTTCTATATTAACCCTTATAAGGGTTCTGTTTTCGGGATTCAGCGTAGTTTCCCAAAGCTCTCCAGGATTCATTTCTCCTAGCCCTTTGTACCTCTGAATCATAGGATTTCCTGATTTTTCTGTTTTCCTAACAATATCCTCTCTCCCCCTTTCTGTATAGGCATAATTTATCTGTTTGCCGATCTGTATTTTATACAATGGGGGCTGGGCTATGTATAAGTATCCTTTTTCTATTATCGGCTTGAAATACCTATAAAACAAGGTCAACAGAAGCGTTCTTATATGATTTCCGTCAACATCGGCATCAGACATAATAACAATCTTATGATATCTCAATCTTTCCAAAGAGAAATCTTCCCCTATCGCAGTTCCTAGGGCGATAACCAAGGCCCTTATTTCCTTTGAGGCCAGCATTTTGTCTATTCTTGCTCTTTCTACATTCAATATTTTTCCTCTCAAAGGAAGAATTGCCTGAAATCTTCTATCTCTTCCCTGCCTGCCGGATCCTCCTGCAGATTCTCCCTCTACGATGTAAAGCTCCGAATCTTCCGGCTTTTTTGAAGAGCAATCTGCCAGTTTTCCCGGCAGAGCCAATCCCTCCAGAACTCCTTTTCTCAAGACTGTTTCTCTGGCTGCTTTTGCCGCTTTTCTTGCTCTTGCAGAAAGTATTGATTTTTCAATTATTGCTTTTGCGTCTTGCGGATTTCTTTCAAAGAAATCTGAAAGCCTCTCCGAGACTACCTGGTCTACGGCTGTCTTTGCTTCTACATTCCCCAACTTAGCTTTAGTCTGGCCCTCAAATTGAGGATCCCTTAATTTTACCGAGACAACAGCTGTGAGCCCTTCCCTTATATCCTCTCCCGAAAGCCCGCCCTCCATTCCTTTGAGCATATCGTTCTTTTTGGCATAATCATTCAGGGTTCTCGTCAAAGCGGATCTAAAACCGGTAAGATGCATTCCGCCCTCTCCCGTATTTATATTATTAGCAAAGCTTTCTTCAAGACACTCAAACTCTTCGGTATACTGAAACGCCGCCTCAACCAATATGCCGTCCTTTTCTCCTTCGCAATAAAATATATTTTCGTGCCTAGAAGCAGAGTTTCCTATAAGGTATTTGACATAAGATCCGAGGCCTCCTTCAAAATAAAAACTGTAATCCTCTTCTTTGCCCTTTTCTCTCTCGTCTCTAAAAAAAACCCTTATTCCCTTGCTTAGATAAGATTGCTGTCTCAAGTGGTTAAGTATTCTTTTTTTGCTGAACTCTATTTCCTTGAATATTTCAGGATCAGGCTCAAATATAATCGTAGTTCCTCTCTTAGAACATTTCCCCTCATTCTTAACTTTTGTCTTTACCTTTCCCTTTGAATATTCCTGGGCATGGATAAATCCATCCCGGCAAACTTCAGCCCTCATCCAGCTTGAAAGGGCGCAAACTACAGAAACTCCCACTCCGTGCAATCCGCCTGATACCTTGTAGGCCTCGCCTCCAAACTTTCCTCCGGCATGCAAAGTGGTCAATACTGTTTCTAGGGCGGACTTGCCCGTTTGGGGATGCTTATCCACCGGAATGCCTCTTCCGTCATCCACTGTTTTAACTCTGTTTTGGGGAAGAAGCGTTATGTATATGCTTTTTGCATATCCTGCCATATACTCGTCAAAAGAGTTGTCGGTAACCTCCCAAACGAGATGGTGCAATCCATCGGGCCCTGTGGATCCTATATACATTCCGGGCCTTTTCCTTACAGGATCAAGGCCCTCCAAAACGTATATGTCTTTTGCTGAATAACTTTGGTTTTCTTTTGCCATAATTTTAACGCAGAATTGCGTTTAGTTCCTGTTTTGTTTTTTCACGGATTTTCTCTTGGATTTCGTTCACTTCTTCGTTGGTCAAGGTTTTTTCGGGAGAGCGGTAAACGATGCGGAAAGTATAGCTCTTCTTGTTCTCTCCAAACTTATTTTCATCTTCATAACTGTCTATGACCTTAACTTCTTCTATGAGATTTTTTGCAAAATCCCTGACAATCTCATAGTAATTATTCAAGTTCATGTCTTTTTCAACGACAAAAGAGACATCCCTGGCTATTTTAGGATATTTGCTCACCTCTTTGAACTTGCTGTTTACATCTTTGAATTGGCTTGCGATCCTGGGGTCTTCCGACCACAGTATCCTTATATCCGGTATTTCCATTTTAACCATAGCCAGCCGGTCTATGCCAAAGCCAAAAGCCCATCCGTTGTATATTTCAGGATCCAATCCGAAGTTCTCCAAAACCTTTTTATGCACTAATCCGGCCCCGGTCACTTCCATCCACTCATCCTTGAACTTAATATCCAATTCCACGGAAGGATCTGTAAATGGAAACGAATCAACCAAAAACTTCCATTCCACATCTTCGCCGAAAATGCTTTTGGCAATCTCCACCTGTATATCCTCCAAATCCTTCTGGATTATGACTTTCTGGGATTTCTTGCAGATATACAGTCCGTCCACCTGGTGGAAGGCCGGGAAATGGTTCCTGTCTATTTCATCTTTTCTGAAAACTATGCCGGCCGACAAAGCTCCGATCCAGCCCCTTTCTTCAAGCTTATTCAAAACATCATTGTTCCTTAAATAAAAAGGCCACATTACGGTTGTCTGGGTCCTCAAAACGTGCTCATCTGAAAAATAGTAAGTATCTGTTTCTCTCCGGCTGGGATGGTCTTTGGGAGTATTTAAAACATCGAAATTATCCTGAACCGCCACTATTTTGGGAAAATCAACCAGATCAAAATCTGAAAAATCAGGCAAATCTAAAATTCTATCCACGATAATCTTAATGGGAGAATTTTCTTTCTTGGTCAAATCGGGCAAATTCAAAAGCCGTTTGATCCTTTCGGCTTTGACGTCTTTTCTTTGATTTAAGCCCCTTGTCAGCTCCTCTTCTTGGGAATTTTGTATGGAAATAATCTCTCTCATGCCTATGCCTCATTTTACCCCAAAACAAAACCGAATTCAACTATTATTGTTAATAAAAAGGGGCGGTAAAATCAATCACCGCCCCTAAGACCTTCGGGTCTAAGCCCTTCTTTTCATATCCCGCAGAACCAACTTTGTTGGCCGGCAGGGATGCCGAAGAAATAAGCCGCCAAAACTCACCGCGTCAGCCCCCATTTCTTCTGCCGCCTCAATATCCCCGAGTTTCCACATACTGGGAAATATCACGCGAATATCCGTTGAATTCTTCAGATGGCATGCAAAATCCCAGGTATGCCTTTGGGCAAGCTTGCCCGAGACTCCGCCTCCACCAAACCTATCTAGAGAGCTCTTGCGATCCGGAAAAATATTCCCCCACCGGACACTATTAATGGAAAGCGCGCCGATTCCTATCCCCCTGATATTCGGCAGAATTTCCGGAGTATAATGAGCAGTAGAAAGTTTAAGTATAAGAGGCAAGCTTGTTGCTTCTTTTGCCGCTTCGCAAATTTCCACCACTCTTCTTGCGTTGGCAAGCTCGGACAAAGTATTCGGGCATGAGACGTTTAACTCAAGCCCTAAAAGCTTACCGGAAAAAAGCATTTCTAGAGTTCTCGCCATAATAGCAATTTGTTTCGGAGCATCTCCAGAGTCCGAAAAAATAGACGGAACTATGGGAAGCGGGCATCCCCTGATCCCAAAATCAGCCATCCACTCAATAAACCCGCCATTCCTCAACCCGTAAGCATTGACTGTTCCCGCACATTGCAAGAAACCCCGTAACCCGGCATTGCCGTTATAATCCAGGAATTTGATTGTTTCCCATGGTTTCCGCCATCGGAAGTTTCCTTCTCTTGGGAAAAGCGTTACCGTTTTGCCAACAACGACAAAAAGGTCCGGCCTGATCATGTCCGCCCAGATCAAAGGCCTGTCCCACAGCCAGCCGGTTCCCCAGTTTCCCAATGCCCCGCTTGCCGCAAAATACTTGTACGGCCCCCTATCGCCTAGCATTATACCCTTCATATCAAGCCTCCAATCTATGATTTTCAGTTTTTAACGTGCTTAAAGAACAACGAACACTATAGTTCCTTTTAGCAAAATAAGCCCTGCGAGGCAATAACGTAAAACACATAGACAGAAACAGCATAAAAAATGGCGAGTAAAAAAACTTGCCGGCGATTAAACCCACGATCGTGAGTTTAGTCGACAACCCTATTGTTCGTAAGGATTTGTGTAAAAACCTATATCAGACGAAGGAAGGAGGGTTTTGGCTCCGAACAACTTTCAGTGCGTTCCCCCACCAGATCAACTGATTAAGAAACAAATCGGCCGGCTTCTGAATTAAATCAAAATTATCCGAAAAATCCTTGATGTTCAATGAATTTCTTATCGGGAACATCTGCAACTCGATAGAAACTTGCCTTAACTGCTCCACCGAACGTGCCCCCTCTACGCTTCCCCAACTTACAAATCCGACCGGTTTATTGTTCCATTCAAAATAAAGCCAGTCCAAAGCGTTTTTTAAAACTGCCGGATACCCATGGTTATACTCCGGAGTAACAATAATATACGCGTCCGCGGACGCTATCTTTTTAGACCATTCTTTGACTATGGAATCTTTATACCTGCCGGCAAGGGCGATCGGAGGAAATTCGTCGCTATAAAAAGGCAATGGCCAATCCCTCAAATCAAGGATCTCCGCCTCCGCGTCATTTCTTTTTCGAACTGCGTCATATATCCATTTCGCCGGCTTTTCGCTGAACCTGTTTTTTCTAGTGCTGGCGATTATAACGCTTATTTTCAACATACCGCCATTCTAAATCCGTTCTCCTGAAAACAAAATGAATATGCCAAACGGCATATAATTTTGCCTTTTTGCATGTTTAAGATTCTTTAAGATACTTTACTAATTCTTTAGCTCCCAGGGTTCTATGAAGAATTTTGTCTTTTTCTTCATCTGTCAATTCAGAATAGTACTTGTTAAAATCCAGGGATATAAATATGGCGTCGTAGCCAAATCCCCCAACATCTTTGGGCTCATAAGCTATTTTACCTTCTATTGATTTTTCGTATGTCCAGAATTCTTTATTTTCTGGATTATAGAAAGCCAGGGCTCCGATGTATCTGCAACTTCTTTTATCTTCTCCTCTCATTCTTTCCAGAATCATCATATACCTGTCTTTTTCTGTTCCTGCATGCCATCTCTTGGCGTGAACACCCGGTTCTCCATTCAATGCATCAATAAATAATCCGGTATCGTCTGCCAGAGTAGGAAGATTAGATTTTTCTGCATAATATTTTGCTTTCTTTTTGGCATTATCTATCAAAGTATTGCCGTCTTCTTTAATATCATCTTTTATTCCCGCATCTTTTAAAGACAAAAGTTCTGATTCAAAATTCAGATTGTTAAAAATCCTCCTAAACTGCCTTAATTTATTCTCATTATTAGTTCCAACTAGAATCTTCATTGTCGCGCAAACGATTTATTAATGGTTTGTGGAAATTGAGAGAAATTCAGGGTCAAAGCCATTATTCTTCTCAGCCCCGACGCTATTTTTAGAAAAAGGCACCCGATCCCTGCTTCTCTTTTTCTAACCCCTTTTTCCTTTTTCCTTTCATATGTTTTTATAAATAACGTCTTTTCTCTCCACGACAACTTCCCATCCATTCCGTTTGGCATGGTTATAAAGATTCTGGTTGGGGTTAAAGCAAATCGGTTTCTCAACCATTTTCAAAAAAGAAATATCTGTTTCGGTGTCTCCCACGCCAACTGATCCTCTTAGGGTCAAGTTTTCTTTCTCAACGGCACGCTCCAAAATTTTATCTTTATTTTCAATAAGATCCGCGTACAAAACCTTTCCGGTAAACTTGCCGTTTTCAATCTCCAAAACCCGGCCATAAGCTTTGTCAAAACCCAATTTTTCAGCAAATCCTTTGACAGCACTATAAGGCGAGCCCGAAATTGCCAGAACAAAATAATTTTTCTTCTTTAGTTTTTTAATTAAGTCTATTGTATATTTATAATTCCTCTCTCCATGAAAAGAGATAACCTTTCTGCTGATTTTTGAAAAATCCTTATACCCGGCTCCCTTTATATTCTTAACAAAGGCCTCAATAACCGCGTTTAAATACTCTTGATAGGAGCCCTTTCTGTTGAGCCAGTTATCAAAAGCCCGCTTGTATGTTTCTCTTGCCTTGGAAGCAAAAACCCCTTCTTGGATAAGAGCATCTGTTAACTCTATCAACAAGCTGGACCTAAAAATCGTCCCGTCAATATCAAATACTGCCACCCTCTTTTTACTTAGTTTTTCCATAATCTATCATTTAAAAATGGCTCCTAGTGCCATTTTTCTCATTAATTTTCTTTACACTTCCATCTTTAAATTTGGTAATATGTTTTTTCCATATGGAAAAAACATATTACCTTGTTTGTTCCTCTCGAAAAAAGTACCTGACCCCTTTTTCTCATAATACTTCTTGCTCTCCTATTTTTAATCTTTTGTTTAATTTAGCTTTTTTTGACAGAAAATAAAAGACCTGCAATCAAGGGCGGGAAATAAAAAAGCGCTCATCCCTGAACGCGCGGCGAACGTTATTAAAATGAATTGGAGACTTCTCTGTACTGGTTCTGTTTCAAAATGTGGATTATCCTTTGAGAGAAAAATAAAGAGGGTCCCGCATTAGCTATTCGGGACCCCTGTGCTCTGTCCTTCCTCTCAGAGACCGGAGCCGTCTTCTAAGAGACCTAACTGTTATTGGCTGGAAACCCGTTAGGCGGCTACTTCCAGTCATCCACTGTCATTCCTGCGAAGGCCGTGGACGCATTCTCGCAGAACCTAGCTGTCATCCTTCTGTTGAAGCCCGCTAGGCGACTTCTCTGTTTAATGTCTTTATTATATAATTTTGATATTATTTGTCAATACCTTACGGCAACTTAGCAACACCTTGGAGTTCCTTATTTTGGGGCGTCGCGCAATAAATTTGCTTTGCAAATTTAAACGCGACAGCCACGTTTAAATTTTGCCTAAAGCAAAATTTATTACGTGGCGGAGGGGGTGAGACTCCTCTCGCTCCGACTCGAGCCGGGGCGCTGCGCGCTCTCGCGCCCTTCGAGTCTTTCCATTTATCATTATTTCAACGTGTCCAGAAGGATACGCTGAAATAATATGCGGAGGGGGTGAGACTCGAACTCACGAATCCCCGAAGGGATTCCGGTTTTCAAGACCGGTGCAATAGCCGCTATGCGACCCCTCCAAAATATTTATTAAGAAGCTTCTTTATAGTCTTTCTACCATAACCACTTTTTAAATAAATTTCCCTATTCTCGGCATCATTTTTATTTAAAAAAGCTTCGTAAAAAACTAATTTGTATGGTTTTTTAAGTTTTGTTGCTAAGCTTTTGCCTTTGTTATGCTCATTCAATCTTCTTTTTAAATTAGAGGTGTAGCCTATGTAAAAGCTATTATCAATCTTGCTTTGCAAAATATACGTATAAAACATAATCGGGCGTCGCGTAATAAATTTTCTTTAAGAAAATTTAAACGCGACAGCCACGTTTAAATTTTGCCTAAAGCAAAATTTATTACGTGGCGGGCCCGATGGGATTTGAACCCACGATCTTCTCCGTGACAGGGAGACGACAACTCCAGGCTTGTCCACGGGCCCAATAATTGAAAAAGTGAGACGTAAAAATTTTCTTATAAGAAAATTTAACGGCTCTACCACGTTTAAATTTTGCCTAAAGCAAAATTTATTACGTGGTGCCGGCGGAGGGATTCGAACCCCCGACCCAAGGATTATGATTCCTTTGCTACTACCGCTGAGCTACGCCGGCATACTAATGTTGCGGGACCGGGAGTTGCACCCAGGTCTCGAGGTTATGGGCCTCGCGAGATACTACTTCTCCATCCCGCAAACCCATTCTAATATAGATTGGCTTTTAGGTCAACAAGCTATATCATTTCAAGTTCTGACAACGCCTGCTCATAAACCCTCACCATATTCGCGGCCTGGTCTTTTGTGAGATGACGGCTTGGATCATGGACTATGCTGTTCCTTATCTCATGGACTTCTTTGACCCTGTCTATGCTTGGAAGAATTTTTGAATCAATCTGTTTGAGTATATCATTCAACATCTCTCCTTCGTAGCCCATTTTCTGAAGGACTTCTTTCAGAAACTCATCTATTTCAATCACAGCCATCTTGTATTCGGATTCTTTCCCTGCAGAAAGCTTCTTATGCGCTGATTCAAGCTTTTTGAACTTGGTTTTCATTCCTAACGGCCTTGATGAAAAAAATTCAGTATACCTTTCCGTAAAACGGAATTTAAACCAGTTAGTTCTTAGAATAAGTATTATTATAGCCGAAAGAAGAATAATAGATAAAACAATAAAAATATTCCTCACAACGGGAATAAATCCTAGGGCTGCGGGCATATAAGAAGCAAACAGATTATAAAGCTCTTGCTCTGTCATTCTAATAATTTAGCTATTTGAAACAACTTTGATTCTTCAAAATAATTTCCCAATATTTGAAGCCCCACAGGAAGCCCCTTTGTCTTGAGGGGAACAGAAAGGGCAGGAATGCCCGCAAGGTTTGCAGATATAGTAAATATGTCCGAAAGATACATTGAAAGCGGATCCTGCGTTTTCTCTCCTATTTTAAAGGCGACTGTCGGAGAAACGGGCGTAAATATCGCATCCACTTTCTTAAAGGATTTTTCAAAGTCCTCTTTTATCCCTGTCCTCACTTTTTGGGATTTTAGATAATAAGCATCATAATATCCTGAAGATAAGGCAAAAGTTCCAAGCATTATTCTTCTCTTTACTTCAGCTCCAAATCCCTTTGCCCTGGTGTTAAAATAAACTTCCGAGAGATTTTCCCCTTTTTCAGAAAGCCCGTATTTTATCCCGTCGTATCTTGCAAGGTTGCAAGAAGCTTCGCAGGTAGATACCATATAGTAAACAGAAAGGGCGTACTTGGTATTAGGAAGGCTTATTTCCTCCACCCTGCCTCCCATATCTTCTATTTTTTTAATTGCTGATTCTATCGCACTGACTACTTCCCTTTCTATCCCCTTTTTTGCTTCGGAACCAAAGTATTCTTTAGGAATTCCAATTTTAAGCTTTTTGAAATCTATTTCTCCATTTTCTTCCATTTCTATGCTTGTAGAATCCTTTTTATCTTTTCCTTTTATGGCATTAAAAAGGATTTTTGCGTCTTCAGCATTCTTTGCCAAGGGGCCTATCTGGTCCAAAGAAGAAGCAAAAGCGATAAGGCCGTATCTAGAAACAGCTCCATAGGTCGGCTTTAGTCCAAAAACTCCGCAGAAAGAAGCTGGCTGCCTTATAGATCCTCCCGTATCAGATCCCAAGGCGCAACAACAAAGTCCCGCCGAAACTGCTGCCGCAGATCCTCCCGAGCTCCCTCCCGGAACCCTAGATTTATCTTTGGGATTTTTAGTGGTCTTGAAAGCGGAGTTTTCGGTAGAAGATCCCATTGCAAATTCATCCAGATTTGTTTTTCCTAAAACAACAGCTCCTTCTTCTTTTATTCTTTTGACACAAGAGGCGTCATAAGGAGAAATATAGTTTTTGAGCATAAAAGAGGATGCAGTGCTTTTTAGCCCCTCCACTAGAATATTATCCTTAACTGCCACAGGAACCCCAGCCAAAGAAGGAATATCCAGGCCTTCTGAAATTAAATTATCTATCTTATCCGCCTGATTTAAGGCAGTTTCTTTTGCAAGCTCAAGATAGCATCCAAGCTCTGAATCTTCTTTTTCTATTTTTTTAAAATAGAAATCGGACAATTCTTTAGCTGAAAACCTCCTCCCCTTAAGCCCCTCTCTTATTCCTTTTATGGTTAAGCTATCCATTTAAAATTGCTTTGACTTTGATATGCCTTCCTTCCTTGTCGGGAAAAAGACTGATTATATTTTCAACTCTTTCTGGACTTTCCCCTGAAGGAATATCCTCTCTGAATACATTTCCAATGAATTTTTCTGAAGGATGAAATGTAGGATCTTTCTTGGAATTTGCTTTTTTAAGGACATTAAAATAGTCCAAAATAGAAGAAAGCTCTTTCTCCAGTTTTTCTGTTTCTTCCTTCAAAAGCCCGATCCTTGCAAGTTTTGCTATATTTTCTACTTTCATTATTTAGGAGCTGAAAGCTCGCGATCCTCTGAAATAACGTCCTGAAGAGCGTCAAGGTTTTCTAGAACCATGCCCGCGCCCCTCACTACTGCAGTCATAGGATCCTCTATTATTCTTACCGGCATCTTTGTTTCCTGCTGGATCAAAACATCAAGTCCCTTCAAAAGACTCCCTCCCCCCGAAAGGAAAATTCCCTTTGTCATAATATCAGCCAAGAGCTCCGGAGGAGTCTCTTCCACTGTTGTTTTTACAGCCGAAATTATTCTTTTTACCGATTTTTCCATCGCCCTTCTTATCTCCTCGTCAGATACAATTATCTCTTCGGGAAGACCTGTAATCAAATTCCTGCCCCTTAAAGGAAGCTCTCTTTTTTCTTTTAAAGGATATGCCGAGCCGATTCCTATCTTCATCTCTTCTGCGGCTCTTTCCCCGATCAAAAGTTTGTATTCTTCTTGAGCGTAAGAAATAATATCTTCGTTTAATTTGTCTCCGGCTATCCTCAAGCTTTTTGCAAGAACAATTCCACCCAAAGAAATAACGGCGACCTCCGTAGTCCCTCCGCCAATGTCAACAATGAAATTTCCGGCAGCTTCCTGGACATCCAATCTAGCTCCTATGGCAGAAGCCATCGGCTCTTCTATGAGAAAAACCTCTCTCGCTCCGGCATTTCTAGTCGCATCTCTTACTGCTTTTCTCTCCACCTCCGTGACGCCAAAGGGTATTCCGACGATAACCCTGGGCCTGGGGCCTATGAGGAACTTTCTTTTATGGACTTTTTCTATAAAATACTTGAGCATTTGCTCTGTTATTTCAAAGTCCGAAACAACTCCTCCAACCAAAGGCCTTGAAGCGACGATATAGGCAGGAGTTCTTCCGACCATCTTCTTGGCTTCTTCGCCTATGGCAAGAACATGGCCTGTCTTTTGATTTATAGCGACAACGGAGGGTTCATTGATAACAATGCCTTTGCCCTGTACATACACCAGAGAATTAGCCGTGCCCAAATCAATTGCTATATTGCTTGAGAGATAAGAAAATATCCTGTCTATCATAGCTTAAATTTATCACAGGCCCAGCATAAAATCAAACTGTGCATCGTTAGGCCAAAAGGGACATAAAAAGCGCTTGAAAGAACAGGAGCAGTCAACACGACTGCTCCTATTCTATTTAACCAAATCTTTTATCTTTACCAGTATTGCCCTATCCCTTCCCCTTTCTTTTACCTCCACGCTTTTTTTCTCCAGAGTTTTTTCTGAAACAATTATCCTTTTTGAGATTCCTATAAGATCGGCTTCCGCAAGCTTCTGGCCGGCAGAAATATCCCTGTCGTCATAAAGAACATCCAGGCCCTTCTTCTTAAGAAGAGAATATATTTCTTTTGCTTCACTGCCCTTGTTAAGCTGTATCAGGTGAATGTCAAAAGGAGAAAGCTCTTCGGGCCAGATAATCCCTTTTTGATCGTTATTGATTTCTACGGAAGCCCCCATTAATCTCCCCAGCCCTATGCCATAGCATCCCATCAATACGGTTTTGTCTTTTCCGTCTTTATCTTTGAACTTTAAATCAAAGGGCAAAGAATACTTGTCCCCGAGCTTGAATATGTTCCCGACTTCCACCGCCTTCTTTTCAATAAAAACAGAATTCTGGCATTCCGGGCATTTGTCCGCTTTGATCTCTTTGTTTTGGGCTATCCCGCATTTGCCGCAGACATATATTGTGTCCTCTCCTGCCTCTGTTTCCATCTGAAACTCGTGGGAATACTTTGAAAAGCTTCCTCCCGACGCCAAGGTCAAATAGGTTTTTTTCTTTATCCCGCATCTTGAAAATATTCTGTTATAGGATTTAATTTGTTTTTTATAATAACTATCCAGATCTTCCTGGCTTGAATGAAAAGAATACAGATCTTTCATCAAAAACTCTCTCGTTCTCAAAATGCCTGACTTGGCTCTTAATTCATTTCTAAACTTGTCTTGTATTTGAAAAAGATACAAAGGAAGGTCTTTGTATGAAAAAATGACTTTCTTTGCCAAAGGAGAAATTATTTCTTCGTGGGTAGCCCCCAAAGCATATTCTTTCCCATTAGCTCCCTTAAGCTTGAAAAGGGCGTCAAAAGCATCCCATCTTCCTGTTTTTTGCCAATTTTCTTTGGGAGTAAGCGCCGGAAGAAGAAGCTCCTGGCCCCCTTCTTTCTCTATCTCTTCCCTTATAATCCCTTCTATTTTCCTAAGGACTTTAAGGCCCAAAGGAAGAAAGGCGTAAACGCCTGCCGATATCTGGTCAATATATCCTGCTCTTGTCAAAAGCGAATGAGAAACAGATTCAGAATCTTTCGGGGCTTCTTTTTTGGAACTATAAAAAAGCGTTGATTGAAGCATTAAAATATCCTTATAACATCCCTCACTGTTACCCAAACCATAAGGGCGATAAGAACAAAGAAGAAAACACTTGAGACCTTTTGGATAACCAAGGGATTTAGGGCTTTCCCTCTTATCTTTTCTATTACTAAGAACATAAACCATCCTCCGTCTAGCGCCGGTATCGGAAGAGAGTTAATCAGGGCCAAATGGACTGCTATTATGGCTATAAACTGGAGGAAATAGCTTATACCCATTCCGCCTACTTGGGCGAAAAGCTGAAATATCCCGATCACTCCGGTTACTTCTACCCCAGAAGGCAAATTTCCCCTAGAAAAAAGACTTGAAAATACAAATATCCAACTTTGGACTATGGCAACAGTTAGACCTATAGTAGCTTGTACGCCCTTTAACGGAGCCAGATACCAGGGATATTTTTTTAAGGCCGTCCTGGCCAAAGAAATTCCCATGGGACCCGAACCTTCAGGATAAGAGGATCTTACTGAAAGATCTTTTTTGATAATTTGATCTCCTCTTTGGATTTCCAGCGCCAAGGACTTGCCTAGATTTTCCTGCGATATTTTTTGGACTTGGCCGACTTTGTCTATTTCAACTCCCTCAATTTTTTTGATGATATCCCCTGGTTTCAGCCCCGAGGATTCTGCGGGAGATTCAGGAGAAACAGCTATTATCTGCACCTTAGGATTTAAAATCCCCGAAGAAACAGAATCTTCCACGGCAGTGGGAGATCCTATCATCATAACAACCGTTAGGATAACAGCAGAAATAACCCAGAAAGAAAACACGCCTCCAAGGATGATTATAGACTTTTTCCAAAAAGGCTTTTCGGAAAAACTGCCCGAGTCTTTCACGGGCTCTTCTTGGCCGTATATCTTAACAAATCCGCCGAATGGAATAATATTCAAAGAATAGAGCGTCTCGCCTATCTTCCTGCCCCATATCCTAGGAGGATACCCCAGCCCGAATTCTTCAACTTTTACTCCAAGCTTTTTGGCCGCTGTAAAATGGCCCAGTTCGTGGATAATTATCAAAGCTATTAAAGTTAAAACGGCAATAAAGATTAACATCAAAAAATAATTTCTAATTTTTAATTTCTAACAAATTTCTAATTGAATTAATGTTTAAAAATTAAATAAATATAAATTTAATTAAAATTGAAAAATGAAAATTGAAAATTTTATAACTCTATTTCTCTTTTTTTATTTTCTCCTATTTCGTCTATTTTCTTTCCGTATTCGTCAACGATTTTCTGAAGCTCATCTTTTGCCTTAAACTTATCATCTTCTCTGATTTCTCCAGTTTTTGCCTTTTCTTGGACCTCGTCCCAAGCCTGGGTTCTCCAGTGCCTAATCGTTTTTCTGGCTTCCTCTTGCCTTTCTGAAAGCATTCTTAACAAGCCCTTCCTGTATTCGTCTGTCAAAGGAGGCAAAGTAAGTCTTATAGTATCTTTATCAACAATCGGGTTTATTCCTATTGATGAGCTGGAAAGCCCCTTCTCTATGGGTTCTAGATAAGATTTATCCCAAGGTTGGATGATTATCTGTTTGGGCTCGGGGACCGATATCGCAGCCAGCTGTTTTAGGGGCATCTTTTGTCCAAAACAGTCTATTGTAATATCCTCTACCAGAGAAGCAGAAGCTCTCCCCGCTCTTAATTTCTCCGCTTCTTTTCCCAGAAAGATAATAACTTTGTCCAATTCTGGCTTTATTTTATCTGTTATCTGTTTATAGTTCATCTTATTATTTTGTTATCTTGTTATACTGTCTTTACAATACCAAAATCTCCCGTCCGTATCAAGCAAACATGGTTATTCAAATACCAATCCTATAAAAAACAGGGAGAAAGTCCTCCGATAGTTATATGTTTAATAGCAACGTTTCCAGGGCCAGGCGGCGATTTATATTAGTTGAGGCAACCAAGGTTTTTGTTTTTTGGATATTTTCAATAATTTCTTTTATCTTCCCGGCAGGATATCCATCCAGGGTCATTGATTCGCCCTTTATTTTTTTTAACATTGCGTTCCTCAAAAAAAACACCCAGTCATCCAGTATTTTTTCTATGTTTTTTTCTTCTGAATCCTTGGCAAATTTAAACCGGTCCGACAAATCAGATTGAATTAGCTTGATTAATTCAATGTTTTTAGGATCTTCTTCTATTTTAGCGTAAAACCTTATCTTCTGGACTCTGGACAAAATAGTATCTAGAAGAAGATAAGGATAAGAACTCACCAATATAATGTTAGTTTTCTCAAAGGGTTCTTCCATGAATTTAAGAAAGCAATTTTGGGCTTCCCTGTTCATCAAGTGCGCATCCCTGATAACAGCTATTTTGGTTTCAGAATTATAGGGCTTAAAGATTAATTTCTCCAAAAGCTCCCTTATTTTCTTTATAGAAATAACTTCTTTTTCGGGCTCCACAACAATAAGGTCGGGGCCTGAAGCAAGCTTTTCGGCAAACCTCAAAGCAAATTCAGTCTTGCCTATTTTTTCTTGTCCGCAAAAAAGAAGAGCATGCGGAAGCCTCTCCGCCGCAACCAGCATTTTAAGCTGTTTTTCAAACATTATCTTTTGGCCATTATGCTTTTTTTATAAGCTTCAAGGTTTTCCAGGACAACTCCTGTTCCTTTGGCTACGCAAAGCAAAGGATCTTCGGCTATAAAACAAGGCACACCGGTAGAGCGAGCTATAAGCTCGTCTATATTCCTAAGCAAAGCCCCGCCTCCCGAAATAATCATTCCTTTATCCATAATATCTGCCGAAAGCTCCGGCGGAGTTTCTCTTAAAACCGCTTTTACGGTTTGGACCATTTCTGCGAGTCTGTCCGAAAGAGCCTCGCAGATCTCGTTTGATTTTATCTTTATATTTTTAGGCATTCCGGAGATAAGATCTCTGCCCCTTATCTCCATTTCTTTTTCTTCTTTCTCGGGGACAGCAGTTCCTACCTTCATCTTAATATCTTCTGCTGTTTGTTCTCCAATGGCAAGATTATGCTTCTTTTTGACAAAAGCGGATATCGCTTGGTCAAACTTGTCCCCTGCCACCCGCAAAGAACAGCTAGTCACCACGCCTCCAAGAGAAATTACCGCAACCTCCGAAGTTCCTCCTCCTATGTCTATTATCATGTGCCCCGAGCATGAATTAATGGGAATACCAGCGCCTATGGCGGCTAAAATGGGCTCTTTGGCTACATATACCCCTTTTGCCCCGGCAGACATTCCTGCTTCTATCACAGCTCTTTTTTCGGTGGAAGTAATTCCTGCCGGAACTCCTATCAAAAGCTCCGGCTTGATAAATCCTAATGCTTTGGGGCTTTTTTTTATAAAATGCTTTAACATTGCTTCGGTAACTCGATAATCCGCTATAACTCCATCCCTAAGAGGCCTATAAATCTTTATTGTGTCCGGAGTCCTGCCTGTCATCTCTTTGGCTTCTTTTCCCACGGCCAGAATCCTATTGTCAGCCAGAGTGACTGCAACCACCGAGGGTTCCTGCAAAACAACTCCTTTTGGAAAAGTATAAACGACAGAGTTGCACGTCCCGAGATCTATTCCTATTTTTTTATTTAAAAAACTTCTCATGTTTTTATTCTTCTTTTGATATCAGCTCCGAGTTTCTGGAGTCTTATTTCTATCTTTTCATATCCTCTGTCTATTTGATAAATATTATGTAAAGTAGTGGTTCCTTTTGCAACCAGTCCGGCTATTATCATGGCCGATCCCGCCCTAAGATCAGAACTCGGCATTTCTATTCCCATAAGCTGGCTTGGTCCGTATATAATCGCCCGGTGGGGATCGCAAAAGACCATATTGGCCCCCATTTTATTCAGCTGATCCAAGTATCTCAAGCGCCCTTCAAATAAAGGATCATGTATTAAAGTAGGTCCTTTTGCTTGGGTGGCCAGAACCCCCAGCTCTGGCTGCAAATCCGAGCTGATGCCGGGGTAAGGAAGACTTTGGACTTTATCCATGCAAAGCTTGCCTGAAGATTTTACTTTTATTGTCTTTTGGTCCAGAATCTGAAAATCTGCTCCAAAATCCTTAAGTCTTTTTAGAAAAAGGTCTAAAAAAGAAAGCTCCGCATTCTTTACTAGAACTTCTCCTTTGGTGGCTAAGGCAGCAACTATGAAAGTGCCCGCTTCTATAGGATCATTGACAAGCTTATGCTTGAACCCTTTAAGCTTGCTTCTGCCCGAAATTGTAATTTCTCTTGCTCCGTTGGCTTCTACTTCAACGCCCATTTTCTCCAAAACAGACGAAAGGTCCTGAACCTGGTAATCATAATCTGCTATTTTGATCACTGTTTTTTCCGGAAAACCAGCCGAAAAAAGCATCATATTCAAAGTGGCCGTTACGCTCATTTCTCTCAACACTACTTCTCTTTTATTCTCTGCTAGACTTTTTCTAGAAAAAGAATATAGCCCTTTTTCAGATGAAATCTTCACGCCAAGCTGCCTAAATGCGTCCAAATGCGTATCTATAGGCCTTGCTCCTATAACGCATCCTCCGGGAGGAGGCATTTCTACAGACTTGAATCTTGAGAGAAGAGATCCTGCCAAAAGTATAGATCCCCTGAACTTTTTAACAAGATCTCGGGGCAAATTAGAGGCCTTTACCTTGCTTGAATTTATTTCTATTGCCCTTTCACCCGTCCATCTGACTTCGGCCCCCATCTGCTCCATTATCTTTATCATTTTCAAAACATCTTCTATCAGAGGGATGTTTTCTATGACACAGGTTTCTTTTGTAAGAAGCGTAGCTGACAAAACAGGAAAGGCCGCATTCTTCGCGCCTCTTATTTCTACCTCTCCCTTAAGAGGTTTTCCGCCCTGAATTATGAATTTCTCCTCCATCATATAGTCCATAATAGATTAATTGGGCGGGCTTGGCAAGCGTATTGCAAAACGCCGTTTTTTAGAATAATATATAGTATTATATGGCTAAAGGAAAAAGAATTCTGATATTTCTTGCTCTTCTAATATTATTCCTGGTGGCAGCTCCTGCCGCTGTTATGTACTGCTTAGGGTGGAGACTAGATTTAAAAAACGGGAGAATCACAGAGCCCGGCATGTTTTATTTCAAAGCAAGCCCCAAAACAGCAGATGTTTACCTGGATGGAAAGCTCCAAAAAAGAACTGACATATTTTTTGGGTCAATCCTAATAGAAAACCTCGAACCCAAAGAATACGAGATTGAAATAAAGAAAGACGGTTATCACGGATGGAAGAAGAAGCTTGCCATCCAAAAAAGAGAGGTAACGGAGGCGAAGAATATTATACTCTTTCCTCTGAACCCGAATTTTTCTTTAATTTCCGAGAGCGCAGAATATATATATCCGGCTCCTGACGGGAGAAAAATAGTGATTAAAGAATATGACGAAGTAAAGAAAAAATGGAGTCTAAAGATACTGGATACAGCCAAGAATTCAAAAACTAATCTTCTTTCCGAAGAAGACCTTGGGAAGATAAAGCATGAGTTTTCAAATATTTCTTTTTCTGAAGATTCTGAAAGAATCCTTCTTGAAACAAAATACCAGGCGAAAAACCGCTACTTTATAGTTTCACTGGCTGATGGAAAGTTTACGGAAGCAGATTTCGGAAACAATGTTTTGGATAAAATAATTCTCCATCCGTCAGAAAAAACAAAGCTTTTTGTTGCTTTTTCGGAAAAGAAAACAAAAAACTCTGTTCCAGAAAAAAATATTTACGAAGTGGATCTTCTTAAAAAAATAACTTCTGGGCCATTGGCTAAAAACATATCCGACTTTACAATTTCGGACAGAGACGCCTATTGGATTGATGAAGAAGGATTTCTTTTAAAATCGGGGCTTGATTTTAAAAATCCCAGGAGAATGAATGTGCAAAAAACAGTCCAGAAAAATTTAACACTCAAAACAGAGGGATCTGAAGTTTTTATGGAGTCAGAACAATCCCTATATATCTTTAATAAAAAGACCTTGTCCTTTGAAAAGCTTTTGGACGGAATAAAAGGATACAGATTATCCCCTAATTCAAAACAGCTTCTCTATTTCAATGATAATGAATTGTGGATACTTTTCCTGGAGAAAAAGCACGAACAACCGCATAAAGAAGCAGGAGACAAGGTTTTGGTATCAAGTGAAATAATAGGAGACGCTTTTTGGCACATAAATAACTATATTGCGTATACTTCTCAAAATAAAGTAAAAATATCGGAAATAGACGACAGGGGCGAATTCAATTCAATTGAATTCTTTGAGATGGAAAACCCTCAAATGCTGTATAGCCAGAACAATCTCTATATTCTTTCCAAAGGAAGCATTTATTCCTGCCAGGATCTAAAGAATTAGGATTTTTTTACTTGCCACCTGAAGAGCTTGCTAACGAAAAACTGCCAGCTAAGATAGCTGACAGTTTTGTTTTTGAGAAAAATCTTATCTTTTTGCCCACTGCGGAGCTTTGCGGGCTCTCTTTAGGCCAAACTTCTTTCTTTCTCTCATCCTAGGATCTCTTGTAAGATACCCTGCCCGCCTTAATCTTTTTCTGAAATCTGCATTGAACTCAACCAAAGCTCTGGCTATGCCATGGCGGACAGCTTCGGCTTGGGAATGCATCCCGCCCCCCCTCACAAGAACGGATGATCCGAATTTATTCTCGGCCTTCATTTTTTCTAAGGAGGACTCTATGATCCCCTGAAGCTCTTTAGTCGGGAAATATTCTTTATAATCAGTCTCGTTTATAAGTATTTTCTTGTCCCCCTGGGTAAAAAGTCTCACCCTGGCTACAGATGTTTTTCTTCTCCCTACGGCTTCGTAATATCTTCCCGATTTATCTTCGGCTATAAGCTCGTCTATTGTTATTTCTTTTTCTTCCTCCATTTTATTCAAATTTTAATCTTTTTATCTGTTCCGCCCTAAGCTTGTTCTTAGGAAGCATGCCGTAAACGGCTTTTTTAAGGGCGTTTTTCGGCCCCAGCTCGCTGTAAGGGACAGATTTTAAGCCCCCTAGGTATCCTGAATGCCTGTAATACAATTTCTGCTGGTCTTTTTTCCCCGTCACCTTTATCATATCCGCGTTCTGAACAACAACCACGCCTCCTTCGTCTTTATTTAAAGCAAAACACGGGTTATCTTTTCCTCTCAATAAAACCGCTATTTCAGTAGCCAGTCTTCCCAATATTTTTCCTTTTGCGTCTATTGTATGAGTCTGCCTTTCCATATTATTTAACAAGCTCTATAAAAGCCATTCTTGCTCCGTCTGATCTTCTGGGAGGAATCTTTACAACTCTTGTATACCCTCCTTTCCTTTCTTTGTACCTTGGGCCTATTTCATTTGCTAGCTTCTTGAAAACTTTTTCAGAAAATCTGCCCGCAAGAAACCTTTTTGAAGAGAGATCGCCTTTTTTAGCTTTTGTTATTAACTTTTCTGCGACAGAAGAAAGTTCTTTTGCTTTCGCTTCGGTTGTTTTAATTTTATCTTTTAGAAATAAAGATTCGGATAGGGATCTTATCAATGCCCTTCTGGGATCCGCTTTTCTTGAAAATTTTCTTCCTTTTTTAAGCTTCTTCATGATTTTAACTCAAGACCAAGCTTCTTCAGGGCCTTTTTTATCTCCTCCATGCTTTTATCCCCCATTCCTTCAAGTTCAGTCAGAGAAGATTCTGATTTCCTTAATAATCCTCCCAGCGTCTTGATATTGTTCTCTATTAAAACGTTTTGAGTTCTTGCTGAAATGTCCATCTCCTCAACTTTATTTTTCAGCGCGTCTTCTTCTTTGGGTTCTTCTTCTTTTTTAATTTCTTCTGTTTTCCCCGCGATAAGAGAAAAATGATCTACTAAGGTTGTCGCGGCTTGCTTAAAAGCGTCTTCAGGGGAAATAGTTCCGTCAGTCGTTATCTCTATCTGAAGTCTGTCAAAATCGGTTCTATCACCCACTCTCATATTATCAACTTTATAATTTACCTTCTTTATGGGGGTAAATATAGCATCCAGAGGAATAACTCCTATTTCAAGCTTCCCTTGCTTTTTTCTGTTTTCAACGGATTCGTATCCAAGCCCCTGCTCAATCTGAATCTCTATTTCAAGTTCTGTGTTTTTATCCGTAACATCAGCTATATGAAGATCCTTGTTGATAAGCTCAACCTGGCTTGGCATATCAAAATCAGCACCCCTTGCTTCTTTTTCGCCCCTTACCTTCAAAACAGCTTTTTGGGGTTCTGACACAAGCATTTTAAATCTTAGGTGCTTTAGATTCATTCCTATTGTCATAGCGTCTTCCAAAACCCCTTTAACAGGCGAAAATTCATGCTGAACGCCCTTTATTTTCATATGCGTCGCCGCAGCTCCCGAAAGCGAAGAAAGAAGCGTTCTTCTTAAAGAATTTCCTATCGTAACTCCGTACCCGGGATAAAGGGCTTCTATTTCAAAAACTGCCCAGTCGTCTTTTTTGCTTATTATTTTAGGTGGCTTTGGTAAAAGTATCATATTTAACAAAAACCTTAATTAATTATTTACTGTAAAATTCAAATATTGCTGAAAGTTCTGCTGGAGGAGCTGTCTCTTCCACTGTGGGCATACCGGCTATTTCGGCCTCCATTTTATCCTTATTAAACTTGATCCAGCCCGGAGACTGTCTTTTTTTGACAAGGGGCTCTGTATTTTTAAAGAATGTCTTTGACTTTTTTGAAGGATTTATTGTTATTTTGTCTCCCTTTTTTACCTGGTAAGAAGGTATGTCTACTTTTCTTCCGTTAACATGAAAATGTCCGTGTCCGACAAGCTGTTTGGACTGTCGCCTTGATTCTGAAAAGCCCATTCTAAAAACCACATTATCCAATCTTGTTTCAAGTTCTTTTATTAGGAGAACACCCGAATCTTCTTCTTTGGATCTTTTGCTTAATGCCTTTTTCACATATCCTGAAAACTGCCTTTCTCTAAGATTGTACCAGCTTTTAAGCTTCTGTTTTTCTGCGAGCTCTTTTGAAAATTCCGAACCGGATCTTCTTACTGATTTTTTCGGCTTTTCTCCGGGAGAATAGGGCTTTCTTACAATTGCGCACTTCGGGGTATTGCAACGATCGCCTTTGAGAAAAAGCTTAGCTCCTAATTTTCTGCAAATTTTGCATTGTGTCGTATTCATAATTAAACTCTTCTCGGTTTTGAAGGCCTGCATCCGTTATGCGGAACAGGAGTCATATCCGTTATTGAACTTATTTCCATTCCTTTTACAGCCAACGACCTTACAGCAGAATCCCTCCCCGACCCTATGCCTTTCACCACTACGTCAACATGGCTAATTCCCAATTTTTCGGCTGAAAGATAAAGGGCTTCAGCTACTTTTGAGGCCGCAAAGGGAGTAGCTTTTTTTGTTCCTTTAAAACCAATTGCGCCTGCCGATTTCCAAGCTAAAACTTGTCCTTGCTTATCGGTTAAAGTCATTATGGTGTTATTATACGTGGAGGAAATAAAAACCTTGCCATCTCGCGACCTAGGCATTTTCTTGGTCTTTGTCTCTTTTCTTACTCCCGCATCCACTTTCTCCTGATCTTTTATTAGCTCTTCTTCTGTTGGTTTTATTATTCTCTTCTTACCCATATATTATTATTTTGGGCCCGGGGCCTGTTTCTTTCCCGAACCTACTGTTTTTCTTACATTTCCCCTTACTGTCCTGCTGTTAGTTTTAGTTCTTTGCCCCCTCACCGGCAGGTTTTTGGAATGTCTGTGGCCTCTCCAGGATCCTATTTCTTTAAGTCTTTTTACGTTGGTTATTATATCCCTTTTAAGGTTTCCTTCTATTTTATATTTCTTCTCAATTATATCTTTCAATGTATTAATTTCCTCGGGAGCAAGCTCTGAAGCTTTTTTAGCGGGAGAAACCTTAGCTTCCGCTAAAACTTTTTTGCTTAAAGAATCTCCTATCCCGTAGATATAGGTTAGAGCCGTTTCTATTCTTTTTTCGTTGGGGATATTAATCCCTGCAATTCTTGGCATAATTAAGATCCTTGCCTTTGCTTATGTTTTGGATTTGTTTTGCAGATAACATAAACTCGTCCTTTTCTCCGGACGATTTTGCAATCTTTGCAAATTTTCTTGATAGAAGGCCTTACTTTCATTTTAGCCTATAAACGATTCTTCCCCGGTGGTTGTCATAGGGACTCAGTTCAACTAGAACTTTATCTCCAGGCATAACTTTTATCCTGTTTATCCTAAGCTTTCCGGCCAGGTGGGCTATAACCTCGCTCCCCTCTTCAAGCTTCACTTTGAAACTCAAACTAGGCAAAGCTTCTATGATAACGCCCGTTTTCTTATTCTCTTCTTTATTCATTAACTAATTAAACAGTTTAGCAAATAAAGCTTTATCAGTCAAGGATTATAAAAACATTTACATTTTCTGGCACTTTTTTCGAGAAAAATGGCCTCGCCTCAATCTCCGTTCTTAAAATCCCTGGAAGGTTTTTAAGGAAGATTTCCGCTTCTTTATAGCTCTTGCCCAAAAGAGCATTCTTAAGTTGTTCTTTATCCAGCTGCCTGTACTGGACGCTTTTTATAAAAACATTCAAAACAGCTGTTTTTTCAGAAAAGTCTATTGATTCAAAAGAATATTCTTTTTCTTGCCTTCCTAATTCCATGCCTTCTTTTTTATTTTTCAACAAAAATTCTTGGGATATTCTTTCAAGCTCTTCGCCCGAAACAGCTACAGCTGATAAGGATGCTGACATCTCTACGTTAAACTCATTAGAAACATCTCCCTTTTTCTTGGATTCTTTTTTATCCAGAATTCTAAGATTGTCTCCTCCCTCTAAAATAACGAATCCTTCTTCAAGACCCTCCTTCAAAGAAGAAATTATTTCTTTTTTCAATTCTTCCTTAAGGATTGATTCTGCCTGATCCAAATCCTGGTCTGTTACCATAAGAGCGTCTCCTATGCTCCCCCCTTCCATTTTTTCAAATGACTTTGCATACACTGTGGTATACATGGGCGTGCCCGCCAGGGCGGGAAAAGCAAATGTCGCAGTATCTATATTATACTCTGGTCCTGCTTCTGCGGCCTCTACTTCAACTGTTATTTCTCCTGGTATCACCTTGCCTCCCTTTTTTGTCCTTCCGGGAATTGTTATCTTTTCAAGCGTCCAAAATAGCTTTCCGGAAGAAGAAACAATTCGCGAAGGAACAAGGCTTCTTGCGGTGTCTGAATATTCGTTATAAACCGTCACCGCCCCTCTTGCCTTGGTTTCTGACTGGGTTCTTCCCGAAGAAGCGAATTCCTTTTCTAAAGACAATCCTTTAGAAAAAATCTTGAAGGCAGAACTATTTATGCTGATTATTGCTTTTTCTTTTATTTCTATATGCTCCGATTCAGGCCAAACCTTCACTTCTGCGGACGAAAAGGCAAAAGATCCTGAAAAAAGAGCAGCCCCCAAAAGGATTAAGAGAATGATCAAAGAAAACACTATTTTGGGAGTTTTGCTTTTTTTATTTTTTTTCAAATCCCGCCCTTGATCTATTTTCTTTTCCGGAGGCAATATATCAAATATTTTCTTAGTCATTTTTAAATAATGAAACTATTATACACGGAACAAATTGAGAGCTTTTAATGCCCGCTTCTATGGATGATAATTTCTTGAAACTTTTAGGAAGCATCACTTTGCGTTTCGCTACAATTGTTCTTGCTTCTTTAAGCATGCTTCCTCCTCCAAAAAAATATGCTGGATAGCCGGGATTCTTCAAATTCTTAAATTCTTCCCGCCAATCTCTTTTTCCAAAAGATAAAGCGTTTTTTACTCTTTCTTCTGATTCGGGGCTCAAGAGCTTGTCCGCGTAATCCTCTTTCAATAATCTGGCTTGATCTTTTTCCAAATTCATAACCCTGGCTAGGACCTCCGAGAAATTTAGCCCCCCCATTTCTACCTCCCGAATTAAATCTATTTTCCCTTCTCTGAAAAAAAATAGCTGGGTTGTCTTTCCTCCTATATCTACAAATAAGGCGTTCTTCATCTTTCCATTGAACATTTCGGGCAAAACTTCGGAAATATGCAAGATTTTTGCGACATCAGCATCCAGGTCATCAAATATCTTCCTTATCTTCTTAAGATGATTCTTTGGCCCGAAAACAGCTCTAACCTTAAAATCAATCTTCCCTCCTTTGCGCCCCCTCATAGAAGAAACAGGATACCCTTCTATGCTGGTCCGAATTACATCCAATCTGGTCCATTCTATATCTTGAGATAATATGCCTGTTTTTTTAAAAAATGCTTCTGATATTTTTTTCTTGGCAGATCCAACAGCGTTTTCCAAAATAGAATCTTTTTCTTTTTCAGATATTTTCTTCCCTGGATTGCTTCTTTCAAAAGAGCATTCTGCAGTTGAGGCCTTAAGCACAGAAAGAAGAGCGATAATTTTTGGCTTCTCTATTTCTATTTTATCTTTTTTTGACAAAAGGGCAAATTTTGCGAAGGACTGTTCAAGACAGCTCTTAATAGCATTTTTAAAATTTTCCAGCTCAAAATCTTCGGGGTTTATAGGGTTTTCAAATGATCCGGTTTCATCTATATAACTTATGCCCGAAGATAAAATATTTGTTTTATCTTCTTTTTTTGAAACAATTAGACACTTCACAGCTTCTGTTCCTACATCCAAAACCAGAAAAATCTGCTCCTTTTTATTAAAAAAGCTTTTCATTAAGATATTATACCATCTTGACTGGCAGGGTTCAATTTGTTAATAAAAACTAATCGCCACTAACTTCTTCTGAAGGGAATGTTATGAGAATTGTTCTGGCAACGCTAGGTTTTGGCCTGCTCTTTCTGTCCTTTTATATGGTATTTATGCCCAATCCTATTCCGCCCCTTATAGCAGTGATTCTGGCTATCGGTTTAACGGCCAGCGGCATCGGACTTATCCGCGATTCGGGCTTGCGGAAGAGTCTCAACCAATTGCGAAGATACTTCCGGTGATAGGAGGGGCCCCTGAAAAAAGCTGGAGCAGTTGCTCCGGCTTTTCTATTCCAGAACGGCTTTTATTCTTCTCACTCCAGCCGAAGACGATTCCTCTTTGAGGATTTTAAAATGCCCGAGTTCTGAAGTCCTTTTAACATGCGGGCCTCCGCAAAATTCTTTGGACCAGGCGGAATCAATAGAACCGCCAATGTAATAAACATTTACTTTCTCGCCGTACTTTTCTCCGAAAAAATGCAGAGCTCCGGTTTTCTCCGCCTCTTCCCTCAAAAGGGTTATTGATTCAACGGCCAGGTCCTCTTTAATTTTTTTATTTACTATTTTTTCCACTCTCTCTATCTCTTTTTCGGTCATTTTCGCAGAATGAATAAAATCAAATCTTAAGCGTTCAGAGGTAATATTGCTCCCTTTCTGCCTTACATGTTCTCCCAGAACCTCGCGTAAAGCCCTATGAAGCAAATGAGTAGCCGTGTGGTATTTAATTTCCGCGTAACTGTGGCCGCCAAGCCCGCCTTTGAATTTTTGCTCGCTTCCGGATCTGGAAATCCTCTGATGATTTTCCAGATTTTTTCTGAACTTCGCTGTGTCAACGGACAGCCCTTTTTCTGCGGCAAGCTCTTGGGTCAATTCAAAAGGGAAACCGTAGGTTGTAAAAAGAATAAAGGGATCCGCGCCTTTTTCAAATTCCTTCAGTCCTTTGGTCAGAGTTTTTCTGAATCTTTTTTCTTCTTCGGATATTTCTTTTTTAATCTCTTCTGTTTTCAAATTTAATTCAGGATACGCATCCGAATACATTTCGGCCACTGTTTTTGCTAGATTCGCTAAAGTGCTTTTCATTATTCCCAAAGAATCAGCATATCTCACGCTTCTGCGTATAAGGCGCCTGACAAAATAGCCCCTATCTGTATTGGAAGGATAAACTCCGTCGGCAATAAGAAAAACAGCCGCTTTTATATGATCAGCAATAATTCTGAAAGATTTCGTCTCCTCGGCATTGTTTCCGTATTTCTTGCCGGAAACATTTTCTATATAGTCCAATATGGGCCGATGATTGACCTCAATGACATCGGGGATGCCGCGCAAAGCCATGCCCATGCGTTCTAAACCTCCTCCGAAGTCCACATTTCTTCTGGGCAGTTTTCCAAATGATCCGTCTGCATTTCTTACATATTCCATAAAAACAGAGTTCCCTATTTCCAAAAACCTTCCGCAATCGCAATTAGGGTGGCAATGCTTTCCAAACTTTTCGTCATGCTTTGTCTTAAAATCATAAAATATTTCAGAATCAGGCCCTCCCGGCTCTCCTCCGGGCATATTCTCCGGACAGCCCCATCTGCTCCACCAATTCTTATTTTTATCATAGTAAAAAATCCTCCCTCCCTGCATGCCGGTTTTGCTTCCATCATCTTCTGAACCGATTAAAACCTCTTTCGCCTCAATGCCTTTTTTTCTAAAAAGATCCTTCCAAATTTCCGCGGATTCATTGTCTTTAGGCAGACTGTTTGATTCGTCTCCCATGAATACCGTCGTGTAAATCCTTTCGGGGTCCAACTTTAATTCTGAAACTAAAAATTCAAAAATCCAAGAGAGCTGTTCGCGCTTAAAATAATCCCCAAAAGACCAGTTTCCAAGCATTTCAAAAAAAGTGGTATGCCTGTTGTCTCCCACTTCTTCAATATCCACGGATCTAAAGCTTTTTTGAGAATCAGCGATCCTTTTCCCCAACGGATGGCTTTCACCTAGAAGATAAGGAACCATCGGCTGCATTCCGCTTCCGGTAAAAAGGGTGGTGGAATCATTTTCTGGAACCAAAGATGAAGAAGGAACAATTTTATGCCCCCTTTCTTTGAAAAATTCCAGAAATCTGTTTCTAATCTCCTTTGGATTCATGAATATCTGTGTGCGACCACTGAAGCTATGCAGGCTTCAGGCTTTATTTTCGGTTCAAATCCATTGCCCCTTATAAGGCCGGTAAGTTCTTTGACCATATTCTTTGTGGCTCCTTTTTCTCCTATGTCGGCGTGTATGTAATTAAATTCGTAGCTAAGGTTTTGTCCTTTCAACCTGTCTTCCAAAAGTTCTCTTAGGGATAATGCAAGATCGCAGGAAAGCAAAATCTCCTGGAGGATCCTGTTTCTCCAATTGACAAATCTCTTGTTGAAGTCTTCAGAATATCGCGTTCTTTTAAGAAAATACCTCCCACCCTCTCCTTTTCTTAAAACAGCCACTACAACCGGAAAATACGGCTCTGCAGTTGAAGCAGAATCGCATCCGACTATGACCTCGTAAGACATTTCTGGTCTTTCTTCCATATAGGATTCCATTTCTTCAAGCACCTGTTCTGCTGAAAGCATTCCTTTCGTAGGGTTATAGAATTTTTCCTGCCAAAAACCATTCATGCTACTTTTATAGCAAAAAATACGGATTTCTTCAAATCTTTCCCCATGAGCCTGGCTCATATGAGCCAGGCTCATTTTGATACAGTGCATACAATCCTAGTTTAATTTACAATTCAGAAGAGTTTTGATATCTTTGAAAATTCTTCGGGATCTAAGGAGGATCCGCCGACCAAAAGGCCGTCGTATCCGGATTCTTTTATATACTCTTCTGCATTTTTTGAATTTACGCTTCCTCCGTAAAGTATTTTGATTTTATCCAAAGGATATATTCCCGATACAACTTTCTTAATAAAAAGCATCATCTTTTGAGCTTCTTCGGGATCGCACGGCATACCGGTTCCTATCGCCCAAACAGGCTCATAAGCAATGCACAGGCCCTTTGTCTTTAATTTGTTTTGGGAAATACCCTCCAAGCTCTCTAAAATCTGCTGTTCAAGTACTTTTTGCTCTTCTCCTCTGTCTCTCTGCTCCCTGCTCTCGCCAATACATAATACCGGCATAAGGCCTGACTCAAGAACAGAATTTACTTTATTTTTTACCGTCTCGCTCGTTTCGCCCTGTTTTCTTCTTTCAGAGTGCCCTAAGATAATATAACTGCATCCCAAAGAAGATAACTGCAAAGCAGAAACCTCCCCTGTAAAAGCGCCTCTTTCTTCCCAGTGGCAGTTCTGGGCTCCAAGCTTAAATCCCTGCTTTTTTTGAAATAAAAAAAGGTAGGCCGAAGGAGGGCAGAAAACAATTTCAGAAGAAGTCTTCTTTATCTTTTTTGAAACAGCAGAAAACAAAGATTTTGCTTCTTTCAAAGAAGCTGGGTTCATCTTCCAATTTGCGATAATTATAGGTTTCATTATTTTATTATACAAAAATCCAAAGGGACAGGAAAGATCCTGCCCCTTTTTGACTCTCATTCCTCAAAGCCAGTCGCAAGATCCAAGTCCCGACGGTCTTCTCTGTATTCAGGAGGACAACCTATGCAGAAATCTCCAAAACCGCCGTTGTCACGGAAAAGCCGGCATTCAGTTGCACAAATGCTTGCTTTCCCTGCATCCAACACCAATGTCACTTCTTCCATAGCGGGCCTCCTTGAAAAAAGGAACAATATAAGAACTCTAATTTCAGGATAATCCTCCCTGTATTTCTGTCAATACTTTCACGCCTTGTTTGATAACGGCGATAGTATGCTCAAAATGGGCAGAGAGAGATCCGTCTTTTGTCTGATATCCGTATCCATCTCTAGCTCTTTTTATATTGTAATCTCCTATGGCCACCATGGGCTCTATGCAAAAAACCATTCCTTCTTTTACAACATCTCCCGATCTCCTTTTGCCATAGTTGGCTACCTCGGGTTCTTCGTGCAGGTTCTCTCCTATTCCATGTCCGCAGAGATCCCGGACAACTCCGTATCCTTGGCTTTCAATATACCTTTGGATAGTATTGCCTATATCTCCAAAAGTGACTCCGGGACGCGTTTTCTTTATGCCCCTCTTGAGAGCTTTTCTTGTAACCCAGATCAGACGCTGGACTTCAGGACTTACCTTGCCCACGGGCAGAGTAATTGCCATATCCGAATGATAGCCTTTGTAATGCGCCCCTCCATCTAGAGAGATTATATCCCCTTCTTTGAGCTTTCTGTCCGAAGGGATGCAATGCACCAGTTCTTCGTTTACGGATGTACAGAGAGTTGCTGGAAACCCTTCGTGCCCCTTAAAGGATGACTTTGCCCCATAAGACAAAATAAGGGCTTCGGCAGTTTCATCCAGCTCTTTTGTCGTAATTCCGGGTTTTACCATTAAAGATACTTGTTTCATTACTTTTGCAAGTATCTGTCCCGCTTCAGCCATCAGCTCTATTTCCTTTTCTGTTTTAATTTTGATCACAATATTTGTAAAAGAATATCTTTAATCTTCAGTTTCAATTCTTCTATTGTTCCCATATTTATTATTGTAAAATCTGCCATCGCAATTGGCCCTCCTTTTTCTACCTTCTCAATTTCATTATAATCTCTTTTCTTTGACTCTTCTGGCGAAAATGGTCTGAAACGCATTTCAGGATCATTTTCCGCTTTTCTCTCGCTTAACCTTTTGTATCTGATTTCCGGAGGCGCATAAACCGCGACGACATGCATTTTATCACCGTACTTCTCCTTTAGCAGTTTGTATTCTGACCAGCTGTAAAGCCCGTCCCCCACTACATTGGAAGCTTTTAAAAGTTCGTCACATTTAGAAATATTCAGCAAAGCCATCGCAGCCATTCCATGCTTTTTTCTTAACTCCTCTCTTATCAGTTTCTCGCTTTCCTCCCCCGGCCTTAATCCCCTTTTTTTCACAAGATCTAAGACTATCTGTCCAAATCTCAAAAAAGAAAATCCATGTTTCGCAAATTCATCAGAAGCGATGCTTTTGCCGGAGCCAGGCATACCCACCACAAACACAATTCGATTCATATAACTTTTAATATATCCTCGAAAACCCTCTCTATTGCCTGCTCCCCGTTTATCTCCGCGAGTCTTTTTGTCTTCTTATAGTAATTGATTATAGGAGAAACTTCTTTTTTAAACCATTCTATCCTTTTCCTTGTCGGCCCAATTTTATCATCATTACGCTGGACTAATTTTCCTCCGCACTTAGGACATTCTTTAATATTTTTAAAACTTCCAATATATGGGATTATCTCCTTGCAGGCAGAGCATATTTTTCTTTTAGTAAGGCGGTTTATAGCTTCTTTGTTTGAGATATCAACTAAAACAGCATTTAGCTTCCAACCATACCATTCGAAAACTTCGTCTATAAGATAGGCCTCTAGGATTTTCCTGGGATTGCCGTCCATTACAAACCCTTTTAGATTTTTTTTATTTTTCAGCTCTTCTACCCTATCCAGCCAAAGCTTTGTTATAATAGGAGTGGGAACCAATTGCCCCTTTCTTAGAACCTCGCTAAGTTTTTTGCCAGTGAAATCATTTTTTTGGGCTCTCGCTCTTAATAAATCACCGCTACCTATATACTCTAAACCGAACTTTTTAACTAAAAACTTTGCTTGAGTTCCCTTTCCCGATCCGGACTTTCCAAGCAACGTTATTATCAAAGGATTTTTCATTGCTTAATTATATCAAACCTTCCGAGACTATCAAATTTAAAACGTTTCATAGTCTCTCATCTGAAGTTGCGAGTTGATCTGCCTCATAGTTTCCAAGACAACAGAAACCACGATCAAAAGAGATGTCCCTCCGATAAGAAAGCTAAAGTTGTTCTGGACTCCGGTAAGGCCCCCGACTATTGAGGGCATAACAGCTATCATCCCCAGGAAAATAGCTCCTATCAGAAGCACTCTGTTTAGTATGAAATGGATGAATTTAGCTGTAGAGTCTCCTGGCCTTATTCCAGGAACAAATCCTCCCATTCTCTGAAGATTCTGGGATATCTGCTTAGGATCAAAAGTAACTGCGGTATAGAAATAGGTAAAGAGAACTACGAGCAAAAAGTAAAGTATTCCCCTTACCCACGGATTGGCTAAAAACAAAGAAACATTCTGGGCGATATCTCCCATTCTCCCTCCGGCAGATCCCAAGAAGTTGACTATCATTTCAGGGAAGATAAGTATGGACATTGCAAATATTATAGGCATAACCCCTGCAGGATTTATATTAAGAGGAAGATAAGTTGAAACACCTCCGTACATCTTATTCCCTCTGACTCTTTTCGCGTATGATATAGGAATATTTCTTCTCCCCTCGGTGATAAGCACTACCGCCATTATTATAACCAAAGACATTACGAAAAAGAGAATGTAATTAGGGATTTTTGCGGGATCTGTGGATATATCCTGCCAGGCCTGGAAAACATTCATGGGAAAGCCGGCAATAATGCCCGCGAATATCAATATTGAAACTCCGTTGCCAATTCCTTTTTCGGTTATCAGCTCTCCAAGCCACATCAGAAAAACAGTTCCGGCCGTTATCGTTATTATGGCGGTTATTGTGTCAAAAAGCCCCAAAGCAGGGTATATTACAGGGCTAGGGCCCCTCTGAAACCAGCTTAGCATGGCATAAGACTGGAGAACCGCTAAAGGAATTGTTAACACCCTCCCCCATTGGTTAAACTTCTTCTTTCCTGCTTCGCCCTCTTCTTTATAAATCTTTTCTAACTGGGGAAATATCATAGTCAAAAGCTGCAGTATTATGACTGCTGTGATATATGGTCCGAGTCCAAGCATTATTATAGAAAAATTGCTCAAAGCTCCTCCTGTAAGAACGCTCAATAAGCCGAGAGCCTTAAATCTGTTAAAAAAGCTTTCCAGATTGGATGCGTCCAGCCCAGGCATAGGGATATTAGCCATAAGCCTGAAAACAGCGAGAACAAACAAAACAAAAATTATCTTTTTCCTAAGATCCGGTATTTTAAAGATTTGAAGAACTTTTTGATACCACATTTATTTTATTTCTGACCCTGATTCCTCAATTTTTTCTCTTGATTTTTTAGAAAAACTGCAGTTCTCAAATACGAACTTTTTCTTTATTTCCCCCGATCCTAAAATCTTTATCTTCGGAGTCCTGCCCTTTATCCTGCGGACAAGCTTTTTTTCTGCGAGAATCCTGGGATTTATAGTTTCACCCGCCCTAAAAGATTTCTCAATATCCTTCAGATTGACTGAAGATTCTCGGCTTAAAACCCTAAGAGACCTGTATCCTTTAAGCTTGGGATACTTCTTAATAAACTGCCTAATGGCAGGTTCCATTCTTCTCCCGGCCCTGGACTTCTGTCCCTTAAGGCCACGGCCTGAATAGGTGCCTCTTTTCCCCCCTCTTCCTATTCTCCTTTTCCCTTTCTTTTTATGTATTGGTTTTAATTGGTTTATCTGCATTTATTTCAGGCATTTAAGGGCTTTCATCACCGCTTTTGCGTTATTTATCTTATTAGAAGTTTTTCCTAGTTTTTTTGAAGAAATATTCTTTATGCCAGCCAGAGAACATATGGCTCTCACTGTTCCTCCGGCAACAAGCCCTCTTCCCTGGACTTGCGGTTTCATCATTATTCTGGCGGCTCCGAATTTGGCCTCAACCGGAAAGGGTATGGTATCGTTTTTCATGGGAACTGTTATCATATTTTTCTTGGCTACTCTGGTTGCCTTATCCAAAGCTTGCGCGACATCAATTCCCTTTGAAACTCCAAATCCCACTTTGCCTTTTTTATCTCCGACAACCACGCTCGCTCTGAATTTCAATCTTTTGCCTCCCTTGGTTACTCTCGTAACTCTCGCCAAATCTAAAAGCTTGGATTCAAATTCATCTTTTTTAACAAAACTCCTTCTTTCAAACTTTGGGGTATTCTTTTCCATTTTATTAGAATTTAAGGCCTTCCTTTCTGGCCGATTCGGCTAATGCTTTTACTCTGCCGTGATATTTATACCCTCCTCTGTCAAAAACAATCTTTCCAAACTTTGCCTCCAGGGCTTTCTTGGCTATGTCTTTGCCTACTTCTTGGGCAACAAGCGTCTTATTCTTCTTTCCTTTTACTTTTAAATCAGAGGCAGAAACAAGAGTCTTGCCGCTTTCGTCATCAACAATCTGGGCATATATATGGCTGTTTGATCTGAAAACACAAAGTCTCGGGATTTTTTTCGTGCCCGAAATCCTGGATCTTATCTTTCTGTGCCTTCTTATTCTTTTTTCCTGTTTTTTCAGCATATGTTTATCCTTCTGCTCCGGCAGCTTTTTTGCCGACTTTTTTCCTTACAAATTCACCGACATATCTTATACCCTTGCCCTTGTAGGGCTCTGGCTTTCTAACCTCCCTGATCTTTGCGGCAGTCTGCCCGACAAGACTCTTGTCAATTCCGGAAACAGTAATGATATTTTTCTCAACTTTAAATTCTATCCCTTCCGGCTTTTCCATTTTTACAGGATGGGAAAAACCGACAATTAAGACTAAATCTTTTCCCTCCACATTCGCCTTATATCCCACCCCCTGTATTTCCAGCTTTTTTTCAAATCCTTTGGTCGTTCCTTCTATCATATTAGATATCAGTGTTCTGGTAAGGCCCCAGATTGCTTTTGTTTTTTTATTCTCTAGGGCGGGAGAAACTATCACAGACCCTTCTTTCTGTTCAACTTTTACTTCGGGGCAGAATTCCATGTTTAATTCTCCTTTCGGGCCTTTCACAAAAACCCTGTTGGATTCTATCTTAGCTTCCACTCCCTGGGGTATTTGAATTGGTTTTTTTCCTATTCTAGACATAATTTTACCATATTTGGCAGATTAATTCTCCTCCAAGTCTGTTTTTTCTGGCTTCTTTTTCTGTCATTAATCCTTTTGAAGTAGAAATTATGGCAAGCCCCTGCCCGCCCCTTACAAACTTAATTTCTTTAGACTGCACATATATTCTCTGCCCCGGTTTTGAGACTCTTTTTACTCCTGCTATGGCATTGTTTTTCAGGTCTATTTTTATTATCCTTTTTTCTTTCCTTCCCTTTTTCTCCACATTCTGCACAAATCCTTCTCTTTGAAGCAAAGAAACCATTTCAAACTTTATTTTTGAAAAAGGAAACGAAACGCTTTCTTTGGAAACCGCCTGGGCATTTATTATTCTGTTAAGCATGTCTGCTATTGGGTCTGTCATATTTTTACCAGCTTGATTTTTTAACTCCGGGAATCTCTCCTTTATTTGCCATTTCCCTGAAGCAGATGCGGCAAAGCCCGAACTTTCTTATAAGCCCCCTGTTTCTTCCGCATCTGAAACACCGCCTCACAATTCTGGTGCTAAATTTGGGTTTTTTCTTTGATTTTGCTATTCTGGATTTCTTTGCCATTTTATTTCTCTTTTTTCAATGGGAATCCAAGCAGCTTCATAAGCTCTACTCCTTCCTCTTTTTTCTTTGCTGTTGTGGCTATCGTTACCTCAAATCCGAAAAGAATCCTAGCTTCTTCAGGAGATATTTCGGGAAATATCGTCTGTTCTTTAAAGCCAATGGTGAGGTTTCCCTGATTGTCAAAACACTTTTTATCTATTCCCCTGAAATCTCTAAGTCTAGGGATAGCGATATTCACAAGCCTGTAAAAGAAATCATACATCTTTTTTCCCCTTAATACAACCTTTACGCCTATGGGCATGCCTTGCCTTAGCTTAAAAGCGGAAATTGATTTTTTGGCCTTTGTTACAATTGGCTTTTGACCTGTTATCTGGGCAATATTCTCGGAAATCTGCTGTATAGTTTTTTTCTGTTCGTCCGATGTTTTTTGGGCAACAAGCTTGCCTGCTCCGGAGCTCACAGTTATTTTAGAAATGCGGGGAGCGGCTATAACGCTTTTGTACCCGAATTTTTCCTTCAAAGAAGGCAATGCTATTTTTATATATTGTTCCTGCGCCGGCTTCATAATTCTTTTTTGCATTTTTTGCAATATCTATATTTATTCTTTCCTTCTATTTTGTATCCTAATCTTGAGGGCTTTCCGCATTTAGGACAGATTGCTAAAACATTTGAAACTGAAATAGGGGCCGGAATTTGGACTATCTGCCCTGATTCTCCCTGCCTCTTGGCCTTCGCATGCTTTTTCTTGAGATTAGCTCCCTCTACCAGAACAGCATTCTCCTTTGGAAAAGATTGTATTATCTTTCCTTTCTTTCCCCTGTCTTTGCCTGCCATTATTAAAACTGTGTCTCCTTTCTTTATTTTCATAATACTTCCGGGGCCAGATTAATTATTTTTTCAAATCCCCTGTCTCTAAGTTCTCGCGCCATAGGCCCAAAAAGCCTTCCGCCTCTGGGAGCATTGTTTGTATCCACCACGACAGCCGCGTTGTCATCAAATCTTATATAAGAACCGTCTTTGCGCCTGAAGGATCTTCTCTGCCTTACCACAACAGCCCTCACAACATTATGTTTTTTAATCAGTCTTCTCGGCTCTGCTGTTTTTACAACCGCAATGATAAGATCGCCTATTTGCGCGTATCTCCTTCTTGTCGCTCCCAGTATTCTTATGCACTGAATGACTTTCGCTCCCGAATTGTCTGCGACATTCAGCATTGTCCTTTCTTGAATCATATCTTTCTTATAAATTTAAAAGTCTTGTCTTTGGAAATCGGTTTTGTTTCCTCTATCACAACCGCGTCTCCTTCTTTGCACTCATTGTTTTCATCATGCGCCTTGTAATTTTTATGCACCTTAAACCTCCTTCTGTATTTTGGATGTTCTTTAATCCTTTCAACCTGCACAATGGCGGTCTTGTCTTGTTTTTTGGAAACAACTGTTCCCTTTAACTGTCTTTTAGGCATTTTTATTCTTATTTAAAAATGTAAGCATTCTTGCGATATTTTTCTTTACAGACCTTATGCTTCTTATATCCTTTACCTTGCCGGCCGCCAAATCAAATCTCATCTGTCTAAGCTTTTCCCTATTTTCTTTAAGAAGGCCCTTCAGCTCTTCTGCCGGTTTTTTTGAAAAATCTTCCATAATTATCTTTTAATGAATTTTGTTTTAATAGGAAGCTTGTCGGCGGCTTTTCTCAAGGCAATTCTTGCCTGGTCTTCGGGAATTCCTTCTATTTCAAAAATGATCCTTCCCGGCCTTATCGGAAAAACATAATATTCAACCGATCCCTTTCCTCCTCCCATAGGAACTTCTGTTCCTTTCTTTGTAACGGGCTTGTCGGGAAATATTCTAATCCAAAGCTTGCCTCCTTTTTTAAGATATCTGATTATGGATCTTCTTGAAGCTTCTATCTGGCGGGCCGTCACCCATTTGGTATCAAAAGATTTTAATCCGTAGCTTCCAAAACTCAAAACCGAAGCTTTCCTGTCAATTCCCTTGGAAACTCCCCTGTGCCACTTCCTATGCTTAACTTTTTTTGGCATTAAAACCATAATCAAGATATATTACACGAAAAATAATTATTTTCAAGATTCAAACTTCTCTCCTTTATAAATCCAGACTTTGACCCCGATCGTTCCATAAGTCGTAAATGCCTGCTCTAAAGCATAATCTATATCCGCCCTTATGGTTTGACGAGGCAGTCTTCCGTTTGCCAGCCATTCTCTCCTGGCGATCTCCGCGCCGTTGAGGCGGCCGGAAACTTCTACTCTCGCCCCTTTCACTTCTTTGTTCTCCATCATCTTAGACAAAGCTCTTTTTAAGACTCTTCTAAAAGGAACTCTTTTCTCCAACTGCTGGGCAACCCATTGGCCGGAAAGAGACGCCGAAAGCCATGGATTTTTTATTTCCCTTATTTCAATCCTTATTTCAGTCTTTTTATCCTTCTTTAAGACTTTTTCTATCTCTTTTTTAAGCATTTCTATTCCTTCTCCCCCTCTGCCGATTATTATTCCGGGCTTGGCCGTGGTGATTATAAGGTTGGTTTTGCCTTGGAATCTTTCTATTTCTATCTTTTCTATTCCTGCCTTTCCTATTTTTTTCATTATAAGCTTTCTCAACTTGAAATCTTCCTCAAGAAGTTCTGCTGTATTCTTATAAAATCCTCTGGAAAGCCAGTCTTCCAGTCTTCTTCTTCTATATGCTTTTGGATTAACTTTATGAGACATATTTATACTGATTTTCTTCTGAATATCTTATTCAAACCTTTTTCGCCTTTTGGCTTTTCTTCGGGCAGCTTCCTGTCTAGAAAATTCCATTCCTTCTTTTTTTCAGATTTTACCTCTTTTTCTTCCTTTTTATTTTCCGCATTTTTATTCAAAGGTTTTGCCTTTTTGATTTTCTTTCCCTCCTCTATTTCCCTCAAAAACAAGGTTATATGCGAAGTCTTTTTCTGGATTTGGTAGGCAGCTCCCCTGGACCTGCTCATCCATCTTTTCAATTTAGGCCCTTCTCCGACAGTAACCCTGGAAATCATTAAGTTAGAAGGATCCATCTGATGATTATTTTTAGCATTGGCAACAGCCGAATTAAGCAATTTTAAAAAAGGAAGGGATGCTTTCTTGACAGTAAACTCCAAAATTGACTGGGCCTGATCCACCTTTTTGTTTTTTATTAAATCCGCAACCAGCCTCGTTTTCCTCGGGGCTATTCTCAAATAACTTAATTTTACTTTTATTTCTGCCATATTTTATACTGTTTTCTCCAGTTCTCTTTGCATTTTGCCTCCATGTCTGGAAAACTTTGTTGTCGGAGAAAATTCGCCTAGCTTGTGGCCAACCATGTCTTCAGTCACTCTCACCGGAATATGTTCTTTCCCATTATGGACTCCAAATGTAAATCCAACCATTTCAGGGGCGATAGAACAGGACCTGGACCAGGTTTTTATGACGCCTGCCGTCTCTGGCTTCAAATTCTTTATCTTTTTTATAACCCTTTCATCTATATAGGGACCTTTTTTTAATGACTTTGACATATTATTGCTTTATTTTCTTTCTTCTTTGAATTATGAGTTTTGTGGTCCACTTCTTTCTCTTCCTTGTCTTGACTCCCAATGCATGCTTGCCCCAAGGAGTTTTCGGATACTTTAGGCCGATTGGCTGGCGTCCCTCTCCTCCTCCGTGGGGATGGTCGCATGGATTCATCGCAGTTCCTCTGACAGCAGGCCTTCTTCCTTTGAGTCTTGAGCTTCCTGCTTTCCCGATGTTTATATACCTCCACTCTGAATTGGAAACTGATCCTATGCTTGCAAAACAATTTTTTAGTATTTTCCTTATTTCTCCTGACGGCATTTGGAGATTGGAATATTTTTCTTCGTGAGCCAAAACCTTGGCTGAAGAACCTGCTGATCTTACTATTTTTCCTCCTGATCCGGGAATAAACTCTATGTTGTGGACGGAAGAGCCGACAGGAATATTTTCAAGCTTCATTCTATTCCCATCTTTTAGATCTGTCTTTTCTGCGCACATAACCGTGTCTCCCTGTTTTACTCTATCGGGAGCTAAAGCATATCTTTTTTCTCCATCCTCGTATTCTAAAAGCATTATAAATGCCGTTCTGTAAGGATCGTATTCCAAAGAAATAACTTTGGCTGGAATATTCTGTTTTTTTTGGGCAAAATCAATAATCCTGTATCTTCTTTTGACTCCTCCTCCCCTATGGCGGACGGTTATCCTTCCTTGATTATTCCTCCCAGCATTGTTTTTTAACGTTAAAAGCAATCCTTTATGAGGCTTCTTTTTGGATAAATGCTTTGTTGATCTTATTATTTTTTTCCTCATTTTATCTTGGGAGCACCTCTATTGACTGCCCTTCCTTTATTCTTACTATTGCTTTTTTATAACCCTTTCTCCATCCCTCAAGCCTTCTCCCTGATCTTCTTTTCTTTTTTGGAATGTTTATAATCTTTACATCAATAACTTCAACCTTATAAAGACTTCCCACTGCCTTGGCTATCTCGGGTTTTGTGGCGGGCTTAAAAACCTTGAACACGTATTTATTCTTTTCTGAAAGGCCGGTTGCTTTTTCGGTAACATGCGGGGAAGAAAGAATATTCCAAGCAGAGTTTTCTCCGGCCGTCGGCTTTTCTTCTTTATTCTTTTTTACCTTTTTTTTCAGTATAGCCATGGAATTATTTAACAAAAGTTTTCTTTATTCCCTCCAAAGAATCTTTTAATATTACCACGTACTTTTTATTTAACAAGTCCAATGCATTCATATCTTTGGCCTGAACGGCAGAAATCTTTTTTATATTCCTAAAAGACAATACGGTGTTCTTATCCATTCCGGGCAGAATCAGCATTCCCGAATCGTTCTTTATTATCTTATTTATTAAATTAGCTGCTTTTTTCGTGGAGGGCTTCTCTGCTTCAAATCCATCCCAAACCAACACGAATTTATTCCTGGCTTTTTCAGACAAAACCGAAAGCAGAGCTTTTCTTCTTATTTTTTTAGGAATTATTTTTTTATAATCTTTTTCGGTTGTGGGCCCGAATGCCACGCCTCCTCCTACCCATATGGGAGACCTTCTTGATCCGTGCCTTGCCCTGCCTGTTCCTTTCTGCCTCCACGGCTTTTTGCCTCCTCCCCTCACCTCCCCTCTATCTTTTACTTTAGCCGTTCCCTGCCTTCTGTTGGATGCCTGACTCAAAACAACTTGATGCACTAAATCAGCGTTAAAATCCAGTCCGAAAATTTCTTTAGGAAGCTCAATCTCCCCCGCTTTTTCTCCTTTTTTATCAAAAACTAAGGCCTTTATCATATTCTTATTTCCAAAAGCGTTCCTTTCCTGCCGGGAACTGCGCCCTTGATTGCTAAAATATTGCTTTCTAAATCTATTTTTTGAATTTTTAAATTCTTGACAGTCACTCTTTCTGAACCCATCCTTCCAGCCATTTTTCTGCCCTTAATCACCCTTTGGGGAAACCTGCATCCGGTGGATCCTATCGTCCTTTCTTCATGTTTGGTTCCATGAGTAGATGATCTGCCCCTAAAACCCCATTTTTTGACTGCTCCGGCAAATCCTTTTCCCTTTGATATGCCTGAAACTTTTATTTTCTCTCCTTCGGAGAATATGGAAATATCTATCATATCTCCTATTTTATACTCTTTTTCAGGATCAAACTCTCTTATATGCCTATAGGGCTTTGACTTTAATGGCTTTTTTATTTTTTTAGGAACCAGTTCTTCGTATCCTATTTGAACAGCAGAATACCCGTCTTTTTCTTTTCCTTTAAGCTGGAGAACAAAACAGGGGCCTGCTTCAACCAAAGTTACGGGAACTATTTTTCCTTCGGCGTCAAACATCTGCGTTGTTTTTAATTTTTTTCCCAATATATACTTCATATCACTTGAAAACCGGGCAAATAGCCCGGCTTCCCGCAATTGGCTATCTTGCAAAAAAACAATAAATTAGCTTATACTCATGACTTTATTTCAATATCCACTCCAGCGGGCAAGGTAAGATTGCTCAATGCCTCAATTATGGAAGGATTCAAATTCAGAATATCAATCATCCTTTTGTGGACTCTCGTTTCAAACTGCTCTCTGGCGTCCTTATGCACAAAAGTAGACCTATTTACCGTATATTTATGGATCTCTGTAGGAAGCGGAACAGGACCTGATACTTCAGCTCCGTGCCTTAAAACAGTATCCACTATCTGCTTGGCTGAATTGTCAATCACCTTGTAATCAAAAGCCTTCAGCTTTATTCTTACTTTCGGCTTTGCCTCCGTTTTTTCTTCTTTTATCGGCATTTTCTTTAAAGAACGCAGAACCCCGCTTAGCTTTTAACCCAGCGGGGATTTCATTAATTTATTATTTTTGTGACGACTCCTGCTCCGACTGTCTTTCCTCCTTCTCTGATCGCGAATCTTTGCTGTTCCTCCAGCGCAATCGGAGAAATCAGTTTTACCTTAAAAGTAATTGTGTCTCCAGGCATAACCATTTCCGTGCCTTCGGGCAATGTAACTTCTCCGGTCACATCCGTGGTTCTTACGTAAAACTGGGGTTTATATCCTTTAAAGAAAGGCGTATGCCTGCCTCCTTCTTCTTTGGTCAAAATATATACTTCCGATTCAAATTCTGTATGAGGAGTAACTGTTCCCGGCTTTACTAGGACCTGTCCTCTTTCCACATCTTCTTTTTTAAGGCCTCTCAAAAGTATTCCGACATTGTCTCCGGCCCTTCCTTCGTCAAGTATTTTGTTGAACATTTCTACCGAAACCGCAGTGGTTTTGACAGTGGGCTTTATTCCTATCAACTCCATTTCCTCGTTCTGTTTTATAATCCCTCTTTCTATTCTTCCTGTTGCCACAGTTCCTCTTCCCTCAATGGAGAAAACATCTTCAATGGCCATAAGGAAAGGCTTTTCGGTGTCTCTGACAGGTTCGGGTATATAATTATCAAGGTAAGAAACAAGTTCGTATATGGGCTTTGCGGCTTCGTCATCCGCAGACTTTGACTCTAATGCTTTCAAGGCAGATCCTCTTACAATAGGAGTCTGGTCTCCGGGAAATTCATACTTCTTGAGAAGCTCTCTTATTTCCGACTCCACAAGCTCTAAAATTTCAGGATCGTCAACCTGGTCAACTTTATTCAAAAATACAACTACTGAAGGAATCGCCACTTGATGGGCAAGCAATATATGCTCTCTTGTTTGAGGCATGGGTCCGTCTGGAGCTGAAACTACGAGAATAGCTCCGTCCATCTGCGCGGCTCCCGTAATCATATTTTTAATATAATCTGCGTGTCCCGGACAGTCTATGTGAGCATAATGCCTTTTCTCCGACTCGTACTCCAAGTGGGAGACCGATATAGTAAGGCCTCTGGCCTTTTCTTCGGGAGCGGCATCAATCTGATCAACGCTCTTTTCGGATTTGACAAATCCTTTCAAAGCCAAACAATGCAATAAAGCCGCAGTCAGAGTCGTCTTGCCATGGTCAACATGTCCTATGGTTCCGACGTTAACGTGGGGCTTTCCTCTTTCAAACTTTTCTTTTTCTGCCATTTTTTTATCCGGAAACTATGAATAATGAATCAGGAATCAGAATTGCTTAATTCCTAATTCTGAACTCATAATTTCCTTTAATTTTATTTTAATCGTATTTTAAATGATTATAACTAAAAGTCAAGACCTTTTACCTTCTTTTCCCCTCTATTACCTCCTGGGAAATATTGAATGGAACTTCTTCGTAATGATCAAACTCCATTGTAAAGTTTCCTCTTCCCTCGGTGATTGATCTTAAAGATGTGGCATATCCGAACATTTCAGCCAAAGGAACTTTTGCGTCTATAACCTTCAGATTCAGTCTGTCTTTGGTTTCTTCTATTTTGCCTCTTCTGGCCGAAAGGTCTCCTATCGCGTCTCCAAAGAAGTTCTCCGGCACTATTACTTCAAGCTTCATTATGGGCTCAAGCAAAACAGCTTGGGCTTTTTTGGAGGCATCCTTAAATGCCATAGAGGCTGCTATTTTAAAAGCGTTTTCTGAAGAATCTACATCGTGGAAAGAGCCGTCATAAAGAACGGCCTCCACGTCAACCATAGGATATCCTGCAACCACTCCCTTTTCCATTGCTTCCCTTATGCCCTTTTCTACCGCAGGAATAAATTCTTGAGGGATAACCCCTCCCTTTATTTCATTTTTGAATTCAAATCCAGAACTCCTTTCTTTCGCAGAAACTTTAAGCCACACATGGCCATACTGCCCTCTTCCGCCGGACTGCCTTATATATTTTCCTTCTGCTTCAGCTGAAGATTTTACAGTTTCCCTGTAAGCAACTTGGGGCCTGCCCACCGAAGCTTCTACATTAAACTCTCTCTTCATCCTATCTACTAAAATATCCAAATGCAGTTCTCCCATTCCAGAAATGATAATTTCCCCCGTTTCAATATCTGTTTTTACTCTAAATGTGGGATCTTCGTCAGAAAGTCTCCTTAACGCCTCTCCCATTTTCTCCTGGTCCTCTTTGGATTTAGGTTCTATTCTTATAGAAATAACCGGTTCAGGAAAGCTAATCTGCTCAAGAATTATAGGAGCTGTTTCATCGCACAAAGTATTTCCCGTTCTTGTGTTCTTCAGTCCCACGGTAGCTCCTATATCTCCTGCATATATTTCCTGCACCTCCTCCCTTTCCGCCGCATGCATTCTTAATATTCTTCCTACTCTTTCTTTTTCTCCGGTTGAAGAATTCAAAACGTAAGAGCCCGCCTTGAGAGTTCCAGAATAAACCCTAAAATAAGTCAATGATCCCACATAGGGATCAGCGGCTATTTTAAAAGCTAAAGCTGAAAACTTTTCAGAGTCATCCGCTTTTCTCTCCTCCTCCTCTTTTGTTTTGGGATTTATTCCCTTTACCGAAGGAAGCTCTATGGGCGACGGAAGGTAATCGCAAACTGCGTCAAGCATTAATTGGACTCCCTTGTTTTTGAGGGCAGTTCCCGTAAACACGGGAATAAGTTTGTAATTTATTACCGCGTTTCTTAATATCTTTTTTATATCCTCGGTTTTTATTTCTTCTCCGGCCAGATATTTTTCTAAATAAGATTCGTCTTCTGAAACAATCTTTTCTATCATTTTCTCTCTCCATGCTTTTGCCTGGTCTTTGAGATTCTCGGGGACCGGTTCTCTTTTCATTGTTTGTCCGAAATCGCCCTCAAATAAAATGGCTTCCATATTCAGAAGATCAATTACCCCTTTGTGGGCCTGCTCTTCCCCTATGGGAATTTGCATGGCAACCGCATTAGGGGAAAGCTTTTCTAATATTGATTTGAAACTGTTTTCAAAAGAAGCTCCCGTCCTGTCCAGTTTGTTTATAAAGCAAATTCTCGGGACATTAAACTTATCCGCCTGCCTCCAAACTGTTTCGGATTGGGGCTCCACTCCGGCAACTCCGTCAAAAACAACAACAGCTCCGTCCAAAACCCTAAGAGATCTCTGGACCTCCGCTGTAAAATCAATATGTCCCGGAGTGTCTATAAGGTTTATCCTATGTTCGTTTTCCTTGGTTTTTTCTTTATATGTCGGAGTCCAGAAGCAAGTTGTCGCCGCTGAAGTGATAGTTATCCCTCTTTCACGCTCCTGCTCCATCCAGTCCATAACAGCGGCCCCCTCGTGAACTTCTCCTATTTTGTGGGATATGCCGGTGTAAAATAAAATACGCTCCGAAACCGTTGTTTTCCCGGCGTCTATATGGGCGATAATGCCAATGTCTCTTACTTTATTTATAGGATATATTCTCGGCATATGAAATTACCACGCAAAATGAGCGAATGCCCTGTTCGCCTCGGCCATTCTGTGAGTATCCTGCTTTTTCTTGACCGCCCATCCGGTATCGTTGGCGGCTTCCATTAACTCTCCTGCAAGCTTTATGGCCATGGGCTTTCCTTTTTTTGATCTTGCTCCTGTTATAATCCACCTAAAAGCAAGGGCCAGCTTTCTTTCTCCTTTTACCTCCACCGGAACCTGATAAGTTGCCCCTCCGACTCTCTTTGATTTTACTTCTATTTGAGGCGAAGCATTTCTAAGAGCAAGTTCAAAAACTTCTATTGGGTCTTTTCCGGTTTCTTTTTTGACGTGTTCAAAAGCCCCATAGACTATTTTTCTAGCTATGGTTTTTTTTCCTTCTTCCATCACATAGTTTATAAGCTTGGAAACAACTGCGCTGTTATAAACAGGATCTGGCTCTAATACTCTTCTTTGTATTTTTCCTCTCGGCATATTTTATTTCTTTTCTTTTTTAGCTCCGTATTTGCTTCTGCCCTGCTTTCTTCCTTCCACGCCGCCGGCATCAAGCACGCCTCTCACCACGTGGTATCTTACTCCCGGAAGATCCTTGACTCTTCCTCCTCTGATAACTACTACCGAATGCTCCTGAAGATTATGTCCTTCTCCGGGAATATATGCTGTCACCTCCATTCCGTTAGTCAGCCGCACTCTAGCCACTTTTCTTAAAGCAGAGTTTGGCTTTTTGGGCGTAACCGTAAAAACCTTTAAGCAGGTTCCTTTTTTAAAGGGAGAATTATAATGTTTGGGCCTGTTTTGCAGGACATTAAAACCAAAGGCAAGAGCCGGAGTTTTGTCTTTTTTACCCTTGCTCTTTCTGTTTCTCTTTATCAACTGATGTATCGTGGGCATTTTAACAAATTAAAAATAAGCGAATCCGCTATTAAATGCAATTTAGCAAATAAAAACTTTGCTGTCAATAATTTATAGCGCTGAAACCAAGGGAATTCCCGTTAAAACTAAAAATATAGATCTTATAATATAAAAAAGTATGTCAAAAAACCAGGGAAAGAAAAATATTATGAATATAAGAATAAAGAAGCCGTAGCGGGAAAGAACAATTCTAAATTGCTCTGAAGAAGGAATTAAGCTGAAGAGAATATGGGAGCCGTCCAGGGGCGGGATTGGAATTAAATTAAATAAAGCCAAGAGCAAGTTAATAAATACAATATACCCTGTAGCCTGGATAAAGGTTCCCGAAAACCCGAGGTATAGAAGAATTCTCAACAAGATTCCAAAAAATAAAGCAATAAAAAGATTTGAGCCGGGACCGGCAAAAGAAACTTTGAGCTCTCCCCATTTTTTATCCCTGAAATTATTGGGATTTATAGGAACGGGCTTTGCCCACCCTATCAGAGGAGCTCCGAGAAAAGCCAAGGAAAGAGGCACCAAAACGGACCCCACGGGATCCAGATGCTTCAGGGGATTCAGAGTTAGCCGTCCCATATATTTTGCGGTAGGATCTCCCAAACTGTAAGCTAAAGCCCCATGGGCTATTTCATGGATCATTATGGAAAACATCAGAATAATAAGGGTAAAAATTACAAGCATGCTTTTTTTACTATATCATAGTCTTGAAAAAAATAGAAAGATATGATACTATCAAAACATTAAAAATTACTTGAAAGATTATGGCAAGACAATGCATAGTTTGCGGAAAAGGTTATACAAACTCAACCACCCTGGTAAAACTAAGAGGGAAATTTAATCCTACTGCAAAATATAGAAGATACCCCAACCTGCAGTGGGTTTTTATTCCGTTGGAAACAAATAGGAAAAAATTCAAAGAATTTGCCGGAAAAAGGATAAAGGCCTGCACTGAATGCATAAAGGCTATCGGAAAAGGAAATTAAAGTCATCATGCGGGGCATGGTGTAATGGCAACATACACGCATGGGGTGCGTGTGATTTCTGGGTTCAAATCCCAGTGCCCCGACCAGAGTTTCCGCCCAAGGCGTGAACCCGAGGCTCATCAGCCTTGGGCTGAGATCAGCCTCGGGCTGGCAAATCTCAGTACCCCGACTCAAATAGAAAAACAGCTTTCAGGAAGCTGTTTTTCAGTGATGAATTAAAACTCTGCAGTATCAGGAAAGATTCATGGAAAGATTTCCAAGTGGGATTCTTCATGCGTCCGCCACGGCGAGCGCAAATTCAGATTCCCTTTTTTGTTGGTATAGTCCAGAATCTATCCTAGATCCACAGAGCCAACTTAATTATAACTCTGGCAAATTAGGAGTCAATATCAAATTTTCAATTGTTCAACTAACTGCTTTATAAGGAAGACTACGACAGGAGGAGGCATAAGACTGTAAGAAGGAATTCCGTTGTCATCTCCAACCTGCCACGGCTTTTCTTCTACCTTAATATCCTTTCCTTCTCCTGAATAAACATATTCGGGCGTAATTTCGTAGCCGTCCAAAAACTCTTCTGCCTTGTCTGCCGGAACAGAATTTCTAAGCAGAACTTTTGGTATTCCATAAAGAGAAAATGCCTGCTTGATAAGGTATTCGTCTTTATCCAGTCTTTCTTTTATCGGCCCTATTCCAAGCTCGTCTCCTTCTTTCTGAACCAATCTTGGGCCCGAACATTCCGGATTGTCGCATTTCAAAAAGTATTCTCCTTTTTCATATTCCACCTCCTTGGTCGGCAAAAGCTTCAAATTTCTTGAAGTTTGGCACAAAGGACATATTCTTCTGTACTTTATCCTTTCGTCTATTACATTTTCAGGAACATCTATAAGAACAAGGATATCAGGGTCGTCTCTGTATTCAATCAAATCCCTGAAAAATAAAGAGTATGAAACTTGATCAAGCTCTCTGGGAAAACCATCTATAAAAAGAGCTTTCTTCCCCCTTTTAGCTATCTCCCGTTTTGCAAGAGACAAAATAAGCTCCGAGGGGAGAAGTTTTGAAGTGCTCCTTGATTCCAAAGAAGACACTATCTCTTCTAAAGACATGAATCCTCTGTAATTCTTTTTCAAAAAGTTCAAAAGCTCTTCTTTTTTGGCAGGGTCCTGCAATTCTTTGTCTATATCTCTTATCATATCCCCTATTGAAAAATGCTCTATTCTATCTTTATCCACCACCTCCTTAAGCATTTTTGCATAGGTGCCCTTGCCTGAATTTTTCTTGCCCAAAAGATATGCTATAAAAGTTTTATCCTTCAAATATTTTCTCAATCTTTCTATTTCATCCCCCGCTTTAAGCTCAAAATACTTTTTCCTGTCTTCGGCCAAAGTAAGGTCAAACTTAGGAGAATCCTCAATCTTTGTTTTAAACAGCGGAAATTCCAAATCTTTCATAAAATAATTGCGAAACAATAAAGTTTTTGGCAGCTTTCGCAGGCTTTTTGGCACGGTGTCGCCTAGGGCGACCAAAAGGCCGAGAATGCAGATAGCGAAAATCCGCTGGGATTTTAGACTATCGGTGCAAGAAAACTTTTATTGTTGAGCTAATTTTAATAAGTAAACTTTATGTCTCCTGACTCTTTAGTTAATAATACTTCTATACCAAAATTTTCAAGTCTTTTCAATACTTCTTCTGAAGGATGCCCCCACTTATTCACCCCTACCGAAATAATGGCTTTTTTGGGAGAAACTTCTTCCAAAAACTCCTCTGTGCTAGATGTCTTGCTCCCATGATGGGAAATTTTTAGCAGATCAGCTTTGAGGTTATATCTTTCTAAAAGCTCCTTTTCTTTTTTTCCGGATATGTCTCCGGTCAAAAGAATAGAATGTTCTTTGATTTTAAGAAAGCCCGCGATAGAAGTGTCGTTGGAATCTTCTCCTAACTCTTCAAGGGGATGAATTATTTCAAGAAAGCTCTCTTGGGAAAGGACAATTTTCTGGCCTGATTTTGCAAGAATAATATCAGAACCTTCTTCTCCGATCAATTCTTTCCATTCTTGCCAATCGGCAGTTTCTGTCTTGAATCCGGTCCACAAGATTCTCTTTACATTATAATTCCTTAAAACTTCCAATAACCCATACAAATGGTCTGAATCAGGATGAGTAAGAACAATAAGCTCTATGTCTCTGTCATAAAAAGGCATTTCGTTAGAAAGCTTTTCCAACACTTTTGCATCCGGTCCTCCATCAATGAGAACCTGGAATGTTTCTCCTATTTCAATATATATGCTGTCTCCCTGTCCTACGTCAAAAAAGATAAGCTCTATTTCCTCTTCTTTATCTTTGAGCCCAAAAAACAGCAAAACTAAAAATAAAGCAATTAAGAACAAGGAAATCAAAAGCTTTTTCTTCATCTGATTTATGATAGCACAAAAAAAGCTTCGCAGTCCTGCCGCGAAGCTAAGCTCCTCAAAGAGATTGCTCCTCTCAAATCCCCCATATTTCATTGAACGCTTTCAAGAGAGCGTCGGCAATCCTCATTGCCGACTCCCTTTCTTCCAGGGCCTTGGAGAGATTTCCATCGGCTTCTAAAAAATCTCTACTTTTCGCCGAAAGCAGGGAATTAAGTTTTTCATTGTCTTTCTCCAATCGCTCAATCCTAACTCTCTGAGCCTCATAAGCGCTCTCGAGTTGTAAAACCCTCTCCCGGAATACTCTATTGTCAGCAAGAGCTTTTGAAACTTCAGCCACTAACCTTGCCCGATCTTCCCTTGATTCTCCCAATAATATCTCGAGTTGTCTTTTCGTCTGTAGTGCCATCTCTCTGCTCCTTAATTTTAAAAGGTCAAAAGAACCTGCTAAACGATTTGTTCTTATTACCACCCGATAGATAAATTGTCAACAAAACAAAACCCCGCCCTTTTGGGGCGGAGCTTCAAACTGCTCTATGCTGCTTTCTGTAATTCTGCGGCCTTGTCTTTTCCTAAAACTTTCCAGCATTCGTGGGTTCCTACCTGGGACTTTGCTACCGCAAAGAACCTGTCCCTTCCTTTTGCTGTTCTTTTTTCTATTCTATACTCATCTGTCTTGAATTTCTTCTTGCTAAGAACATCATAAAATTCCATTACTTCTTTTGCCATATAAAAATAGGTTAAGCATTCTTATCGACCTTTTAGGAATTAAGGTATCTTTTTAATGCCTTATTATAGCTTAAATTAAGCAAGAAGGACAGTCAAGCCCCGTAGAAGAATTTTATCAGGAATCTTATCTGCTTAAAGCTAAGCTAAAATTTCTCTACGGGGCAAGCGGTTTTTTAACAATAACAGCTCCTCCCAGCATTTCTTCTCCCCTGTAGAACACAACTGATTGGCCCGGAGTTATGGCTCTTTGCGGCTCTCTGAAAATAATCTTATTCTTCTCCAAAAGAGCATCCGAGGATTTATGCCTGTATCTTATTTTAGCTCCAACTTTAAGGGGAAACTTAGGTTCTTTTCCTGAAATCCAATTTTCGTTTTTAAAAACCAGCTCCCTTGAAAAGAGATCTTCTTCGTTTCTAGAGACAATTACCGAATTATCTTTAATGTTTTTTTCTATAACATAGTAAGGCCCGCCAGAAAGCCCGATTCTTCTCCTTTGGCCTATGGTATAAAGCCAAAGCCCCTGATGTTCTCCTAGTACATTTCCCTCTTTATCAACGACATTGCCTTTATCTACGCCTAAATTCTCTTTTAGGAATTCTTCTATATTAGAGGAGATAAAGCATATTTCCTGCGATTCCGGCTGGTTATAGACAGGGAGAGCTGATTTTCTCGCAATTTCTCTAACTTCTGATTTTTTGTATTCTCCCAAGGGAAACAATGTTTTCTTTAGAATATTCTGGCTTGATTTCCAGAGGAAATAGGATTGGTCTTTTTCTTTATCTTCTGCCTCAAAGATCTTTCCTTCTTTAATCTTTACATAATGGCCCGTAGCCAAATAATCCGCATTAAACTTATCAAGGTTTTTAAAAAGAAGGTTAAATTTTACAATTTTATTGCATAAAACGCATGGATTGGGGGTAAACCCTTCTTTATTATCCTTGATAAAAGAATCTATGATCTCTTTTTTAAACTCTTTCCTATAATCCAAAACACAGAATTGTATTCCAATTCTTTCTGCCACCGATTTTACCCTTTTTTCGTTTTCAATATATCCTGAATGCAACCTAAAATGGACTCCGATCGGGCAAAAACCTTCTTCTTTTAAAAGCAGTGCTGTAACAGAAGAATCCACTCCCCCGGACATTGCAACCAATACTGTTTTCATAAATATATACTATATTATTAAGGGTTAAAATAAAATGGCCGGCCCGAGGGCTGCCAGTTCTGATTTTTAATAAACCTTAGAAATTCAGAGTTAACACCATTTTCTGCGCAACAAAACATGAAAATAGAAAAAGGCTGCGCGAGCAGCCTATGTTTCGGATAATTTCGTCTGTCGCATCCCAATAACCCATAGGTTGTCCTTTCGAGAATCTGATCGGTTCCTTTTATTATTGATTAATTATAGCCCCAACCAAATTGTTGAGAAATCTGATTTCTCTCCTCTTCGCCTCCTGGTCCCGACTCAATTCTCCGATTGGGCTGTTTAGGAGCTCTGCTAACCTTTCTGGATCCTCCTCTCTGCCCGGAAACTCAGCTTCTTTTTCAAAACGAAGCTTGTCCACCAAAATTCCAATTGTGTGAAGATTCCCATCTTTCAGTTCGGCGGCAAGCAGTTCTTCAGGAACCAGATCCAAAAGGTCTTCGCCATAATAACCGGGGTTGCTTTCAATCAACATCATTGCAATCTCTCTTACCGTTCTCATGAGATATCCTTTCGCAAAGAAGTTCTGGCGGTTTATTTATATGAACTGCCTTAAAATTATCATAGGGAGCAAAAAATGTAAATATTTCCAATGATTTTCAAAATCCAACCCCGCCATTATTTTAGTCATATCAAACCATCATCACATTACCAAAAAATCCACATTCCCGAGAAGCTAAGCTTCCCGGGTTTCTTCTCTTGTTAAATGGTGGCTGACCCCATTTATCTCCAGTCGCCGGTAAAGTAGATCTGACCATCCACATCAATGTAAACACCGAGCCGATGACAAGTTTGAGTGTGTTGACTCGCACTGAGCTTATCAAAGTGTTGATTTTCATCCTTATTTCCTTTTAGAATCAGCCCAAAGCGACAATATACCCAAGGCCAAAAAGAGTGCCGCCTCTATCCAATTCTGTTTTTGAAACGCATTAAAAAGCGCTGTCCCAAAAAAGATTATAAATATCGCAAGACTAGTAAATTTATATTTTCCCATATTCATATTTTAACGTTTTGTTTTGTATTTGTCCGAAGGTCCCCACATCCATCGGGGTTTCTCGCCTTTTTTATAACAAATCCAAATAAGCACTGCCGTGGAGATAATAATCAAAGGCAAATACCATTTGAGGAATTGCTCGCCGCTCTCTACGCGAGACCCACCAAGCAATCCTGCTACGATAATCACGGCAATATAGACCAGCAACACTAGCCAGCCTTCTTTTTTCGCCGGAGCCCAGCCCCAGCCGTAGAGCCGAGCCTTGAACCAATAGCCCTGCGGGTTGTCTTTTAGATAAGCAATATATTCTTTGATCATATGTTTTTATGATTTTGATTATGCCTGCCCCATAGCGAACTGGTATGGGGGTGTCTTGATTCAATTTCCATAAATTTTCTTTAACTATTTTTCAAAATGGCTCCTGACCCATTTTGTTCTCCATTTTGTTCTCATTTTGTTTTATATTTTACTCGCCTTTCATTGATTTTGACAAGACCGAATCAAAAAGCTCTTTTAATTTGGCTTTTTGCTCAAGGAGTTGTTTTTTATAATCCTGAACCGCGGAAAGTTTGGCTACGATTTGTTTTTGAATTTGGAGAGACGGAAGCGAGATTTTAATGTCAAAAATATCTTTATCGGAAACAGCCGGATAATTTGCGCCGCGTTGGAATGGCAGAACTTTTTTGATAAAGGGTTTAGATATAACAGTGAAGTATATAAAATCAGGATTAGCAATTCTTATATTAGCTCTGATTACGCAAAATCCGGTAGAAGCGATAGCGTTGTTGAATTCAGCAGGTACGGTTGCGATATTTTCTAAATACGGCCTCGTTGTCGCAAATATGATATCTCCAGCTCTGACGATTTTTCTCGCCCGCGACGGTGCACCGTCCACCGGAATTAAATTAGCATCTTGAATTTCTTTTGCTTCGGCATTAATCGAAGAGATATCTATATATCGGAATTCTTTTTTAAAAAAGTTTTTGGGTTGTCCTTGATCAGTCTTCTCGCACACTTCTCCTAATTTTTTAACCTCCCAATCCTTACCGGCCGGATTGAGTTCCTTATGTAAAAGCGATTGAAAAAGCTCGTCGGTTTTTTGGATGAGTTCATCATTTAGTTTCTGCGCCTCGGCGACTTTATCCAACCGTTCAACGATTTGTTTTTGGATTTCGAGAGGCGGAACTTGTATCTCAAAATTTCTCAAATTACTTCCCTTAATCGCAGAAAATGTACTCCCAGTTGAAAGCCGAGACCAATTATTTTCATTTTTCTTCATGAAATAAAACAGAAACATTTGATTCAAAATATTCTTTTTTGTACGGAGAGCTCCGAGACCGCGGCCAACACAGGATTTTTCTTTTGCGATATTGATATTTCCTACCGGCGCACGAACAGACATAAGAACATCGTTTGCTTCTGCAATACGGCTTGGAGACGAACAATACTTAACAGGAGTCGGGTAAATCTCGCCAAATTCAGCCTTACCTTGGAAAAATGGCAAACCCTCACCACGCTCGTTATAACTTGAAGATGGTGGCGATTGCCCCATAACAATGTCAGCAACTTCTCCTAATTTTTTTGTTGGCCAAGTCATAAATTATATTTCGAATAAATCTTTGTGGGGTATATCGTCATCAAAATAGCGGAGCCTTTTTCTTGCAAATTCCATTATCGCTTCACGGGCTAAGGTGGGAGATTTTAGCTCTAGGCCAAGCATTTTGAATGTAGAGACCATACTCATTGCTAATGAGTTTTTCAATTCGGTCTCATTAAATTCAACTGCTGGCACTATCAGAGATTCTTCGGACTCTGGTTTATTCATCTCTTTTGAAAAGACCTCTGTCATTTCCTTGAAGTTCTGTCCGGGAGTACGAGGGCGAGCGTTAACTCGATAATTAACGACAATGAGTGCCATTGCCATTAAAATGTGCCAATCTTTCCACCCTTCTGACCGCATCTTTCTTATAGTCTCTCTAAATTTCTCATCAGTTTTTAGCCGCTCCAGCGTAGTGCGTATAGGAACGAGTGAGTTTTTATATCTTTTCTCAATCAACTCCTTCGATTGCGCCTCATTATATTCAGCTATAAGACCACCTTTCCATTCCAAGAAAGCGGATGGTCTGTGTAATACACCCAGACCAGCAAGATGACTAATTGGAGGCATTGGAATTATCTCGTCATACAACTCCTTTGATGTGAGATCAGAAAATAAAACCTCGTAAGAGCTACCCGTCATCACCTTGTTGATGAGTCCCTCTTTGAAAAAGGATTCAAGAAGTTCTTTTAGACGAGCGTTTGAGAGCAGAGAAAGTTCAGAAATTATAGTAATGGTAATAGCAAAAGTCCTTCTATAAAAATCCTCGATCTCTTCTTTCGTGGAAGGTAAATTTTTAGGAAAGGTGATGCTCCAACAAAACTGTTCAGAAGTAGATTTATTTACTACCTCAAACCCATCTCCCAATTCCATGTTGATTACGGCACTTCCTTTCAAAAGATAAAATTCCTCATGTATCGATTCTGTCAAGAGAATTTGAACAGTAGCAATCAGTTGTTCCGCTTTTGCGGTTTCAATCAATCCGTTTCTCCATTTAAATTTCCATACGATTCCCGCAGCTTCAAATTTTATTTCTCGCAGAGGCCCCAAATCACCGAATGGATGCCCATAATATTCAGTCTTTATCTTTTGGATCAACTCGGCAACATTTTTCTGAGACCAGCTTTTCTTCGCCTCTGGGATAAGGTCGTTAATAATGTCTATATTCCACTCTTTTATCCTTCTGTCTGCGTATTTAAATACAACAGGGTCTAACATCTCAGTGAATACATGTATGAGCGAAGAGTAGAAGAACGCCCTTTCATACGCCTTATCCATTCGCTTATCGTTTAAGCCGGTAGAGAAAACGCCAAGAGTTTTTAATGCAAAATCTGTGTGCTCAAAAAAATGCGCCCACTCGCCATTCATGTATTCATATTCTGCAAGTGCAGAAAGGCCTCGCGGTAGAAAACTTTTATCTTTTTCCTCTCTCGCCCTCGAAGCTATGCAAGCAACAGCTGCAGCGTAGTACTTCGCGGCATAATTGAGTCCCAGCTCGCTATAAGTATCAGCAATAAGAAGCATTGAAAGAAGCGAGCCGTATAGAGTCTCATGTGCATACCAACTTGCTTTTGCCTTGTGCAATTCTTTCAATGCCCGACCAAAGTCTCCCTTTCCCCGATAAGCCAATGCTCTGTCTCGACTCTTCTCCGCAGCTGCAAAACCTCCAACGCGTTTTTCGAGGTGTACATCGAGCATTCCCGTAAGTTTATCGAACTTCGGGTTAGGCTCCATAAATTCAATAATCGCGGCAAGCAGGTCAGCTAATCTCTCTAGCGGAAACAAAGGTGTCTCGTCCAACTGTTCGGCCACTTTAATCCACCAGTTGAGTCCTTCATCGAGGGTGTCTTCGTATGGATTGTTAACAAGGAAACTGCCCTTCAACTCATACAAAACAGATTGTATGGTCTTTGGATGTTCCTTTCTCAGTTCTTCCTCTATGTATTCACCAATTTGCGACCTCCATGTTCGGAGTTCCTTATTAGTGATTTCGGCTGCACCCCTAAACTTTGCTCCGTATCCATACATCAACACCACTATTGCCTCTCCAGCTTCAACTGGATGACTAAAACCCTTTTGGAGAGAAAAATATTCTCTGATGTATTTTTCCCACCCTTTCAGGGTTCCGGTGCCTCTAATCCTGAGCGCAACTACTTCGTATATAACTTTTCTTTTAAATTCAGTTGAGGATTCAAACGCCAAGAGTCCCTCTAATTTACTGACCCAGAAGGTCAGGTCATGTTTCGTCTCTTTATCAAAAAGGGACCTTCTCCCCAAAGCCCTTAATTCATCGAATGCTGCATAATTAACTCCGGTGACGGTTCTCCCTTCCCAAAGTTCCTTGGTTTTTAGGTAATCAATATCATCAACTTCCGGGTAAAGATTCGATGGAATTTGAAGGTATTCAAGAGCTATCCAAAACAAATCTTTATCAGCAAGATTTTCTGCCAAGAATTCTCCATCGAAAATTTCTAGCCCGATGGAGTATGTATCTAAAGCCCATTTCTGCAGATCGTGCCTTTTGGCGACAGGAACATTCTCTTGAGAAAAAAAATATACGATATCAATCTTCGTGCCTTCATTAACAATCTTTTTTACATCTGACTTAATTTTCCCCGGGATATCGTCCTTCTGAATAGTGCAAGCAAAAGCTGCAGACCTCTCAACCACTTTGAATACATCGGTTTTTGCGGGCATGAATTCAGGAATAATCTTATAAGTTTCAAAATCTCTGCCTTGGTCGCCACCACTCTGCACGGGACCAGTTGCAGGAATAATATTCAAACCGAGCCTTTTCCTTGCAAAATGACGGCAAATATCTTCAAAATCATGAAAGCGATTTTGAGCACTCAGATTACTGAGGGAAAAACGGATTTGACTAATTAATGCCCTAAGAGTATTTGCCATAAAAAGCTACAATTTTTCTTTTACTTCTTTTAGGGTTGATTGTAATTTTTTTTCATCACCCTCAATCTCTTTCAAAATCTCCCTCGGATCGCGATGATTTGTTTCTTCCTCGCCGTTGTAGGGACTATAAGTGTTGGCCGAGAGAATATAATCGTTCTCGGAAATTTCTTTCACGGTGGTAAACCATGAGTAAGGTTTAGCGACCGTTTGACCCTTGCTCCAGAGTTCCAACAGTTTTGGAATATCATTTTTGTACTGCGGACCATATTTCTTCGCTTTAGATAAAGAGGATCCGTCTCCTTGCATATTAAAGAACCAGATCGATTCACCGCCCTCCTTCGCTGAAGCTACGGCGGGCACAGTCGCCTTTCGCTTACGAAAAATCAGAAAGCTCGTTTTTACCCCAGCATAAGGCTGGAACACGCCAGCCGGCATTGAGACAACCGCCTCCAATTTCGCATTCTCAAGTAAAAAGCGTCGGATATCTTTATCATCTTTATTTGTGCCGAAAAGCGAACCCTCCGGCAGAATTATGCCGGCCCGGCCGCCTGGTTTAAGAGAGTTGATGACATAGCCCAAGAAAAGCACCTGTGTCTTATTAGATTTGACCGGGAGAGTCGGCTTGATACGTTCTTTGTCCACTTTGCCGGCAAACGGCGGATTAGTAAGCACGACATCAAAACGGCGTAAATCCTCCTCGTCTTCAGCTCCGGCAACCGCATCCTTTCTGCGGACATGTGCACCTTCAATGCCGTGCAAAATTAAATTCATCAATGCGAGGCGAACCATTTCCGGATCTACATCATAGCCGTGGAATGTTTTGGTGGTTAAGAATTCCCATTGCTCTTTGTTCAACTTATCGCCATAACCAATACTTCTGCCATCACGATCCTCAATATTTTTCTTATCGCTATTTTTATATTTCAGCCATTCGTAAACCGTGATTAAGAAACCGGCCGAGCCGCACGCTGGGTCAAAAATTGTTTCGCCAATTTTTGGATTCACCATTTCAACAATTGCACGAACGATATGGCGAGGAGTCAGAAACTGTCCAAGCTCGCCGGCTGATTCTATGCTGGCGAGAAGCGACTCATAGAGATCACCCTTAATATCAGTGTCCAGATTGGAAAAATCAATAGTGTCGATAATCTCAACGGTTCTTTTGAGCGTTACCTCGTCAGGAATTAATAGCTTTGCACCATGAAAGATTTGGCGGATATTGGAGTGGCCATTGTGAAGCTCGTCGATAAATGGAAAGACTTCATCTCGGACAAATTTATACAGATTATCGCCGGTTTTCTCACGCCAACGCGACCAACGAAATTTTTCGGTTTTGCTTTCAAATATGGATTTGTGTTCTCGTCCGGTAAGCTTCTCTTCTTTCTCCATAGCAATATCCTGCTCCTCCAGCATTTTCAGAAAAAATAAAAAACTTATTTGCTGAATACGAGTAACTGGATCTTTCAATCCCGCTCCCCAAAGATAATCGTTAAGCCGCACGACTTTGCTTTTGAATTCCTCTCTTAATTGTTGGATATTATTTTGCATATTGTTGAGCAAAAACACCTTCGTTTAACTCTCTGATGGTGGTTTTTAATGTTCCCTCGTCAAAGACTCGCAAAACATAATTAAGGCCACCGATGTGTTGAAAAATCGGTTCGTTGAAAATAGAAATCTCAATCGGAGAGCGGCGAGCAATGTATTGGCTTTTAACCAAACGTAAAATCTTGGCCTGCTCCGGATCAAATTGCTTATCAATCATCCACGCTTCAAACAGTTCACCGATCCGGTCTTCGTACAATTGTTCTTCGGTAGGAAGATTTTGAATACCAAGGGCTGTTTTTATAAAGCCATTCAGCGTCCCAATTGGGTAACGATACGCTTCGCGCAAATTCACCTCATTGAAGTAAAACTTTGGTGAATTGAGACGATCCGCTAAAATTTGAGATTCGTCGTTTGAGAGCTCTTGTCCGTCTTTTACTTTTTTCACCAACGGCTCGGCTTGTGCAAGCTCTTGCACCTGTCGCTCCCAAGCTGTTTGATAATCATCAGAGTCAATTTTTTCTCCTTCGGCTCCAATTTCAACATAGGCACGTTTGATGACCGCATCAACGTTTTCTTGAGCGGTCTCTGCAACCTGAATAAAACCAGCCGGTACCTCAATATTTTCCTCGACAAAATCCTTAGCTTCAGTTCCCCACGGGATACCAGCTTTGGCCTTGGCGATTTCTGAATATGGATTATAACTTTCGTCATTAAAATACTTGGTAACACCGGCAAAATCATAAATCCTAAATGATTTTTTATTAATCCGGGAGTCAAGGCGACTGCCCCGGCCACGCATCTGCTGATATAAGATTGGTGATTGTGTCGGGCGAACCATGATTATATTTTCAACCATTGGTGCGTCAATGCCGGTATCCATCATGCCCACAGAAACGGCAATCGTTGGCATTTCTTCCAGTTTAAAGCGGCGGATAGCCCCACGAGGGTCTTCGGTATCGGAAGTGATGACTTCGGCAAACCTGCCCCTATACTCCGGTTTAGCTTGATTGAAATAGTACGCAAGCTGGGCAGCATGGCGTTTGGTTACCGCGTAAACAATGGCTTTGCGTATCTTCTTTGGCTCGCGTTTTTCTTCTTCAGCAAAATAAGATTGAACAACCTGCTCATTTCTAGCCGGTATGTTTATCTTTCTTTCCAAATCTTCAGGGCTATAGTCTTCGCCTTCAAAATTTACACCTTCAAGCGACACCTTTGTGTCAATCTGCACGATGTCATAACCGGCAAGATATCCGTCTTTGACTCCGCGACGAATACTGTAAACAAAAGTTGGTTTGCCTTTCTGCTCTGTCTCATCCCAACACCCAAAAAGTTTATACGTATTATGATCAACATATCCGCTAGGAGTTGCTGTCATTCCAATACGAATGGCATCAAAATGCGAAAGGACACCGTTATAAATTCCAAAAATTGAGCGATGAGCTTCATCAGAAACGATCACGTCAAAATAACCGCTGGTAAATAATGAAAGCTGGGAATAGAGAGTCGGAAGAGTTGAAATAATTATTGTCGATTCATCGCGCTGTTTGCCGCCATAAAGCAGTTTGGATGGATAATCTTTTAGAATTTCATCAAAGACTTCCTTTGTTTGGACTCCTAAATCGATGCGATCCACCAAAAAAAGTGCGCGATTAGCAAGTCCGGCTTCAAATAGTCGTTTGAGATAGAGCGCGATTGTGTCGGTCTTGCCTGTGCCCGTTGCCATAACCAAAAGTATTTTGCGTTTGCCACCCAGAATGGCCTTGTCCATAATCTGCATCGCTTCTTTCTGATATGGACGTGGCAAACGCCATTCGCTGCCCTTGTAATACTTTTCCGGAATAGGAATAATCGACAACGGTTTTTGTTCAAACCGGAGAGTTTGGATCTTCTCAAGATCACGTTGTGAGAAAAAAGTAGCGACTTTTTGTTCCGGCCGGTATTTATAATCCCAAAAGTAAATCTCTTCGCCGTTTGATAAGAAAATGAAACCGGCATTGATGGATTCCGCGTATGAAAGAGCCTGTTGCTTGGCGGAAGCCGGATCAACAGCAAAACGCTTTGCCTCAATAACGGCTATGGCACGTCCCCTTGAGTCTTTAAGGATGTAATCGGCGCGACCATTCTGCGAAGTTTCTTCGGTAGAAACCTGATTCTTGTCTTCGATATCCCAATCGGCTTCGCGGAGTCTGCGATCAATGAGAATTCGCGCGTCTGTTTCACGCATGAATCTTCTGTTGTTGGTATTTGTATCTCGGGAAGACATAATTACTATTTGTTATTTAGCTCGATTTTATGAAAAGCGAAAAGTGCTCGATCTATCTGACGGAGTGTCAATCCTGGCGACTGTTTATGAATTAAAAATATGGCATCCTTAAAAGCTTGATATCTTTTTGCATCTCTTGATTTAAATTTAATATAACCACTGGAGTACAAAACTTCTACTGTCCGTATATCCATAATCGGGAACTCATCAGGATATATAAAATGTAAAATTGTTGATGCGAAGGGCGCTCCGATACCATCGAGGTTATCTATAATTCCAAGTTTTTGGTCATCTGGTAATATTAAACATTTTTTTATTGCTTCCGCATATAAATCATAATTGTCCAATCTTACAAAACCTTTTAGGCGTGGGGTTTTCCAGTTTAAAATATCTGTAAAAACCTCTTTTGAAAGAGTGCCTAAATTTTTAATATCCCTTGCCACTGCCGAAAGAATCCGCTGATAATCTTTTTCATCATTTTCTGTTTCATCATAGCGTGGATTCCATTTCTTAATGAACGAACCATTTATAATCACACTATTCATAATAATTTATGCTCTTTAAAACTGAAGTAATTTGCCTTACAAACAATCACGTGATCACTTATATCAATACCGAGAAGCTTGCCGGCATCAACCAATTGCGTGGTAATATCAGAATCTTCTTGCGATGGGGACGGATCACCGGCTGGGTGATTGTGAGCAATTATAACCTGCGCAGCCAAATTCCGGATGGCCGGCTCAAACACCTCGCGAGGATGAACGAGATTGGCATTCAGCGAACCAACTGAAATAACCTCACGTTTAATTTCCTGACTTCGGGAATCCAAAAAGAAAATCACAAAGTGCTCTTTTTTGTGATCACGAATATCTTTGAGTTCATTCCAAACATCTTGAGGAGACAAAAGTAGAACAGATTTCTTATTCTGCAAAAGCCGGCGGCCAAGTTCAAAACAAGCAACAATCTCGCATGCCTTTGCACTTCCAAGACCAAATGTATTTTTCAATTCTTTGGCCGACGCTTTGGCCAATCCAGTGCCACTGAATTTCCTTAAAATCTTACTAGATAATTCCACTACATTTATGCCTTCGCTTCCGGTTCGTAGAAGAATAGCCAAAAGTTCCGAATCCGAAAGTCGCTCGGGGCCGTATTTTTCCAGCTTTTCTCGCGGTCTATCAACTTTTGGTAAATCTTTTATTTTCATTTTATTATTTCACAATAAACCCATTTTCTTGAAAAATCAATCAGCTGATGTGTTGAGGTGTTTGCCATATCTACTCTGTTTGTTCTGGGTATTTTTTAAAAAGAATGGGAATCGCTCCTGACCCATTTTGCCTCATTTTGCCTGGGGAAATAAAAGGAATTATAAAAGTCGGGCATATTGTGGATAGCTTTCTTTTACCAGCTGTTTCCAACAGGCGGTTTCGTTGGCCGAGTTCAAGTCGTTCTTATGATAAACTAAAAGCACATGGATTGTGCTTGTAGTTTTGTAAACCGCCACGATACATCTGTTTCCAGAACTTTTTCTTGATTCATTCGTTCCGACAACACGGAATTGGGTCTTAACTATTTTTACTTCGGCTAGATCAACTATTGTTTCAGCGATTTTTGTTTCTTTAATCAGGGAATCTATACGCTTAAATTCTTCCACAACAGCCCGCCAAGTTACTTCCCACGCATTCTTGTATTTCTTCTTAAGGTTTTTTATAAAATGACGCTCGGCAAAGCTCTCTACCTCAACCGAATAGTTAGTAGACATTATCCGGGTCTTCTTGAGTTATTAATTCATATGGAATTATTTCATCAGGAGAACAAATCTTAAAAGGCAACTGATTGTGCGTAAAGTCCACTATTTCACTGGTTTTCTTGTCTTTCCATTTTTCGAAAACATCCTCGATTAGCTTTAGTTCTTCTTTGGATAATTTTTCTAAGGGTTGAATTTTAGAACCTCTGTTTTCCGAAATCAAAAGCATGTCGTCTTTTCTATTAACTTCAATTTTGCCGCTTTCCTCAAGTTCGTCTATCGCTCTAAAATACAAATCCGGCACCGGCCCATATTTAATTCTCCGGTATTGCATGCCGCTCATACTCTGCAAATGCTTATAAAACCAGGCAAAATCAGCCAAATAAAGCATTTTGGCAAGTTTGGTTTTTAAAATTTTACCGTCAGAAGAAGATCCGGCGCGGAGATAAGCCAAAATCATTTCTTTGTATTTTTCGTAATCTGCCTTAAATCCGCTCTCAACCTCGCATAAAGAAACTCCAAAAATTTCCGCCAGCTTGGCCGTCTGTGAAAAATTAAGCTCAGTTTTCCCCTGTTCAAAAGCAATATACGAAGATCGCGAAATTCCCAATTTTTGAGCCAATTCTTCCTGTTTAAGGCCCTTTTCTATTCTTAATGATTTAAAATATTGATTAATCATGTATTTATAGTTCCATATTAGCAAACCTATGTCAGAATGTCAAACATCAAATGTTAAAAAATAAGACATTGTTATGGGTTGGGTGGCGAGACGAGATTCCGTGCCAATGGTCGTAAAAAGATTATACTTATTCCGGAAAAGAAGCTTGCCATATCTTTCTACCGTAAACGACTGCCCCGTAAATTATGCTTCGTGATATATAAGTTAAAATAAAATGGCCGGCCAGGAGAAAAATTTCTCCTTAGCCGGCCTAGGGGCTACCAATAGAAGACCCCTCCCACGAATACTCCGAGGTCATCCTCGTACTGGAGCTCTCCAAAGGCATGCAGGTTCTTCAGGATGCCCGCGGCCAATCCTGCATAGCCGCCGAAGAAGAACTCGTTATCGCTGGCAGAGGCGCTGAATGAATTCAGTGGCATCTGGACATCGATGTCCAAATCTACCGATCTCCATCCGGCAAAAGGTCCTCCGTAAGCAATGACTCTCCAGTCCGATGTCAGGGGCAGAGTCGGCCCTGCCGCGGCTCTTACCTGGAAAAACTCCAAGTCACCGCCGACAGTCGCAGTCACCCGGCCCACTTGCCCTGTATTGTCGTCCAGTTCCGGAGACATATACAGAGCCTGGAGAATAGCCCCCCATTTTGCCCTACACCCTTTTTTGAAGGTCCATCGCCCGCCACCCCCGAAGACAAAACCGTCTCCGGAATCCAGAAGGCTTGTAAGGCTGCAACACTCGGCTCCGCCTATATCCATGTCAGCCATTCCGAGTCTGACAAAAGCGGCCCAGCTGTCGGTAACGTACTCTCCTCGGAAATAGATGCCTGAAACGTCCAAGGAAAGGTCGTCTTTACTCCCTGCCAGCCAAGTACCAATCTCAAGATCTTCGATCTCCGAAGACCCGTACTCTGCTCCTATCCCCCAATTTGGAGTGGAGCTGAAATACCTAGCCAGCGGAGGACCCAGAGGATCCACGGCCAAGCAGGTTCCCGAAAGAACCAACACCAATACTGCGATCATCCATACATTCTTCATCTTCTTTCTCCTTATGCTTTTGTTTCTTTCCTTATTCACCGCCACCTTACGTCATACATTGCCCCCCAAAAATACAAAGAACAAAAAACTCACGATAGTGTGAGATTATAACATTAATAGGCATCTGTCAACCCCTTTTGAAAAGTAAGCTTAGCTTAAGTAAGCTTAATTAGATTCAAGAATTTAACGCAACAGTATGGTATTATCCCATAATAAATTAAGCGTTAAATTCTATGAAGAAGTATTATCGTTTGACCCTTGAGGAAAGAGAAGAGATTAGTCGGCTTCTTCCTCAAGAATGTTCTTTAAACGCAATAGCAGATTGCCTGGGCAGGGACAAGGGAACCATAAGCAGAGAAATCAACAAGAATCCCGGAGACAGGTTTAGCTATCGGGCAATAACAGCGCAAGAGAGATCTACAAGGAATTCGTCTAAAAGAAGATCTGGAAAACGGAGGCTGGATAAAAACAAAAGACTAATGAAAGAAGTTGCAGTAAAACTGAAATTAAGATGGTCTCCAGAACAGATTGCCAACTTTCTGAAAGAGAAGTATCCTCAAGATAAGGATATGAACATCTCTCATGAAGCAATATATACATACATTTACGTGCTGCCCAGAGGCCAGCTAAAGAAAGAGCTTTTATCCTATCTGCGGCAAGGGAAGAAAAGAAGATATAGGAGAAATAGAAAAGATAAGGGAATCAAGCGTAAACTGGAGAATATGATAAGCATTGAGGAAAGGCCCGCAGAGGTGGCAAACAGAACGGTTCCGGGGCATTGGGAGGGCGACTTAATCCTCGGAAAGAACCGCAGCTCGGCTCTTGGCACATTGGTTGAACGCACAACCAGGACAACAATTCTTGTTCCCCTGACTAATCATAAAGCTGTAACCGTTAGAAGATCTTTTGCCAAAGAGGTAAGGCACTTGCCGCGCCAGATGAAAATATCCCTTACTTACGATCAGGGGAGAGAAATGGCAGAGCACAGACTGTTTACCAAACAAACCAAGATTAAAGTGTACTTTGCCCATCCGGCCAGCCCATGGGAAAGAGGAACAAATGAAAACACCAACGGATTAATCAGGCAATTCTTTCCCAAGGGAACTGACTTTAGCAAGATATCGCGAAAAGAAATTAAGAAGGTCCAACGGCTCTTAAACGGCAGGCCGAGAAAGACCCTTAAATGGCAGACCCCTTATGAGGTTTTCAAAAAACTATTGCGTTAAAAGGTTGAATCTAGTTTAGCTTAGTTTTGAAAAAGAGAGGCGATGGTTAGAGAGATTTGCTCAAAGACTTGAGCCAGCTTTTCTTTATTTTCTCTTGAGAACTTCTTTAAGACGTATTTTTCCACCTCTTTTGGCTTTTTGTCCGGGCATATTCCTATTCTGATCCTGGTAAAATCTTTGGTTCCCAATTCTTTTATAACAGAATCCACTCCTTTGTGCCCTGCAGATCCCTTGTCCTTAGAAACCCTAAATTCTCCTAAAGGAAGATCTATATCGTCATGGATAACGATCAAACGACCGATTGTCCTCTGCCACCGGCCAACTAATTTCCCAATGGCCAAACCCGAAGAATTCATGAAAGTCTGAGGTTTTGCCAAAACAACATAATCTTTAGCAATATAATCTTTCTTTGAAACTAAAGCATTGGCAAATTTATCGAATTCAAATTCTCCAAAACCGTTCTTTTTGGCCAAGTAATCCACAGCTTCAAATCCTGCATTGTGGGGCGTTTTCTCGTATTCTTCTCCGGGATTCCCGAGCCCTGCTATTATAATCATTGGGTCATAATATCACATATTTACTTTCATTGGAAACTCTGTTATTATTATGTATAATATATTTGTATGGAAAATAACGAACCAAACAAAAATCAAGCTAAAAAAACTGTAGCTTTTGTGGTTGAAATAGTAAAAATAGCTTTGTTTGCCATAGTCATAGTGATTCCTATAAGGTATTTCCTGTTCCAGCCCTTCTTCGTGAGGGGCCAATCCATGGATCCTACTTTTGAAAATGGGGATTATCTTATCATAGATGAAATCACCTATAGATTCAGGAATCCTGAAAGGGGAGAAGTTATCGTATTCAAGGCCCCGCAGGATCCTTCGCAGAGATATATCAAGAGACTTATCGGCCTTCCTTCAGAAACAGTCAAAATAGAAGAAGGGCAAATATATATATACAATGAACAGGGGGAAATGGTTTTGAACGAATCAGAATATCTTTCGGGGGTTGAAACAGCGGGGAATATAGATGTCAAACTCAAAGAAAATGAATATTTTGTTTTGGGAGACAATAGGCCCTTTTCATTTGATTCAAGAAGATTCGGTCCTGTCGGAAGAGACAATATAATAGGCAGAGTGGCCTTAAGGGCGTGGCCATTTGGATCAATGACGACTTTTGAAGCTCCTGAATACTAAAAAAATGGCGCAAAACAAAACAAAACTGCAGACCCCCACGGGAATGCATGATATACTTCCTGAAGACCAGAAATATTATTTAAAGATATATGAAACGGCTTCTAAAATAGCCTCTTTTTACGGGTTTGAAAAAATAGACACTCCCCTGGTTGAGTCCGAAGATCTTTTTACAAAAGGAGTCGGGACTTCTACGGATATAGTCCAGAAGCAGATGTACACCTTTAAGACTAAGGGGGGGGATCAGCTTGCTTTAAGGCCCGAATGGACAGCTCCGATTGCCAGATCCTATATCCAAAACGGAATGAATTCCTGGCCACAGCCAGTAAAACTATGGTATTTTGGACCCTGCTACAGATACGAAAGACCCCAGGCAGGAAGATACAGGCAGTTTTGGCAATTTGGAATGGAGGTTTTTGGCGAACAAAGCCCGGTAATTGACGCCCATGTTATACAGATATTTACAAACATATTGAAAGAGCTCGGGCTGAAAGATTTGATGGTCCAAGTCAACAGCATAGGAGACAGCCAGTGCAGGCCTTATTATAAGAAGCTTTTATCAAATTATTTAAGATCCAAAGATTCTTCTATGTGCCCTGATTGCAAAAAAAGGGCCAAAGAAAATGTCTTGAGGGTGCTGGATTGCAAAGAAGAAAAGTGCCAGCAAGTAAAAGCAGAATGCCCTCAAGTACTAGATCATCTTTGCGAAGAATGCCATAAGCACTTTAAGGAGGTGCTTGAGTTTTTAGATGAAGCAGAAGTCCCCTACAGCTTAAATCCTTGTCTGGTAAGGGGCCTGGATTACTATACAAAAACAGTTTTTGAAGTTTTTTATTGTTCTGCGGAATCAGGGGTAGACGGGCTTGCTTTGGGGGGAGGGGGAAGATATGACAAGCTGGTAAAGTTGCTGGGAGGCAAAGACACCCCGGCTTCGGGAGCTGCTTTAGGAGTGGAAAGGATAGCCGAATTAATGAAGCTCAATAATATTAACGTAGAAGAGAAGAATTCAAAGCAGGTTTTCTTGGCGCAACTGGGTGATCTCGCAAAAAAGAAGAGCTTTAGACTATTAGAAGAGTTCAGGACGGCAGGAATTATGGTAGCCGAATCTTTTGGCCGGGATTCTTTGAAAGCCCAGCTTAATAGAGCTGATAAAATAGGAGCAAAATACGCTTTGATATTGGGCCAGAAGGAAGCTTTGGAGGGAGTGATGATAGCAAGGGATATGCAGACAGGAAAACAGGAGATTATAAAGCTTGAAAACGCGGTGAAGGAGATTAAGTTGAAATTAAGAAAATGAACAGCTGCATATTTTGCAAAATAGCGAACAAAGAAGAAAATTCGGACATTGTTTTTGAAGATCAAGACATGATTGTCATAAAAGATATTCATCCTAAATCCCCGACGCATCTTTTGATTATTCCCAAAAAACATATAAATTCAGTCAAGGATGCCGGAGAAGAGGATGTTTTGCTTCTGGGAAAGTTAATATTAACAGCGAAAAAGGTCGCAGGACAAAAAGGACTTGATTACTATAATTTAAAGATAAATACGGGGCGTGGAGCAGGCCAGTTAATTGACCATATCCATATGCACCTGGAATCTAATGCCATTAGAAATTAAAAAGCAGGAAAGGGAAACATCCCAGAACCTCATAAGGCGCTTTTCAAGAAGAATGAAACAGAGCGGGATTCTTCTTGCCGCAAGAAAGATAAGGTTTTTTGAAAGACAAAAGAGCAAACAGATGAAGAAGAGATCGGCTTTGAGGAGGGAGGAGTTAAGAAAGCAGTACGAACTTGCGGACAAAATGGGAAAACCCCTTAAATAGAATTAAGAATTTTGAATTAAGAATTTAACAATGATTTATAACTCCTGATTCTTAATTCCAGATTCTAATTTATGCTTAAACAAAAACTCAAAGAGGATTTAAGCAGAGCATTGAAAGAAAGCGATAAAATAAAGCTTTCGGTTTTGCGTATGCTTTTGGCAGCCATATCCAATAAAGAAAAAGAAAAGAGGTATAAGGAGGGCTCAGAAGAGCTTACAGAAGAAGAGACAGTATGCGTGATTATTTCTGAAGCGAAGAAAAGGAAAGAAGCGGCTTCAGAATATGAAAAAGGAGGGAGGCCCGAGCTTGCTGAAAAAGAAAAACAGGAATTGCAGGTTCTGAAAAAATATATGCCGGAGCAAATGTCGGAAGAAGAACTGAAAAAAACCGCTGAAAAGATAATAGAAGAAATCGGCGCGGCAGGACCTAAAGATACAGGCAAAGTTATGCAAGAACTTATGAAAAAGGTGAAAGGAAGGGCCGATGGAGCTCTTGCCGGAAAAATCGTAAGGGAGTTTCTGTCAAAATGATAGAAATCAGAAATTTTACTAGGTTCAAACTAGACAAAAAGTTATTAACAGGCCTTGCAAAAAAAGTATTAAAGAGGGAAAATAGAGTATCTGAAAGTCTTTCAATAGTATTTTTGGGGGAAAGAAAGATGAAGGATCTAAATAAAAACTGCAGAGGGAAAGAAGGGCCTACGGATGTTCTTTCTTTCGGAGATGGACTGAACGAAATAGCGATTTGTCCCTCCGTTGTCAAAAAGAACGCAGAGAGGGAAGGAATTTCATTTAAAAAAGAACTTTCTTTGGTTTTGGCGCACGGTATCCTGCATATTTTGGGATATTCTCATGGCCAAGAAATGTTTAAAAAGCAAAATAACTATTTAAAATGGCAAAACCGTACATAATAACAGGGTTGGATATAGGATCGGGGAATATAAAGATGTTGTCTGTCCTGAAAAAGGCAGGAGAGAATGATTTTGAAATAGCAGGTTTTGCGCAAGCTCCCGCATTGGGAGTCAGAAAAGGAGTCGTCATAGATTCTATTAAGGTTTCAGAAATAATATCCTCATTGGCCAAAGAAATAGAGGAGAATTCAGGATACAGCCCCCAAAGGGTTTATGCCGGCATAGGGGGAAGCCATATATTTTGTTCATCTTCAAGGGGGCTTGTTTCGGTTTCCAGGGCCGATCAGAGAATATCCCAGGAAGATGTGGACAGGGTATTAAGAGCGGCTCAAGCGGTTTCTTTGCCTTCTAACAAAGAAATAATAGAAATATTTCCGAAAGAATTTATAGTAGACGGAGGTTCTGCTGTGAAAGAAGCTTTGGGCATGCAAGGAGTCAGACTTGAAGCCGAAACTCTCATGCTGTGCGGTTTTTCGCCCTACCTTAAAAATTCAACCCAGACCGTTTTGGGAGCAGGCCTCGAAGTGAGCGATCTTATCCTTTCGTCTCTGGCTTCAAGCAAGGCCATTTTGACTGATAGGGAAAAGGAGCTTGGGGTTTGTGTGCTAGACATAGGCGCGGGGACTACTGATTTGGCTGTTTTTGAAGAGGGAAGTCTTCTTCATACGGCTGTTTTTCCTATTGGATCAGGCCACATAACTTCAGATATTGCCATATGCCTCAAAACAGATATAGATATCGCAGAAAAGATAAAGATTGAATTCGGAAATCTTAGGGCATCAAAAAACAAGCAGAAGAAAAATAAAATAGAATATCTTGAAAACAGCCAAAAGCATGCCCTGGACTTTTCTTCAAGAGAGCTTGAATTTATTATCGGAGCAAGAGTTTCAGAAATATTTGATCTTGCCAACAAAGAATTAAAAAAGATATCAAAACAAGGAATGCTCCCCGCAGGAATTGTTCTCACTGGAGGAGGATCTAAAATGCCCGGGATCAAAGATTCGGCAAAAAGAGAATTAAAACTTCCCTGCAGAGTCGGATCTCCAAAGATTTCTTACAATTCTTCTGAAGATCCCAGTCTTTCTGCGGTAACCGGACTTGTTTTGGAGGGGATGGAGCTTGAGGAGGATTTTAATATAGCCCCTATGTCAAAAAGAGGATTTGCGGAGAGGTTGAAAAGACTATTCAGGATTTTTATTCCCTAAAAATCTATGGATTTTAACGCGAAAATAAAGGTTGTGGGAGTGGGAGGATCCGGAGGAAATGCAGTTTCCCGCATGATGAAATGCGGATTAAAAGGGGTAGAGCTTATTGCTTTGAATACTGACGCTCAAGACCTCAAGAAATCCAAGGCGCATACCAAGATAAGAATAGGCAGAGAGATAACCAAAGGATTAGGAACGGGCATGGATCCTGAAATAGGCAGAAAAGCTGCCGAGGAGCAGAAAGACGAAATAAAAAGAGCGCTTGAGGGGGCTGATATGGTTTTTACGACATGCGGACTTGGAGGAGGAACGGGATCGGGCGCGGTTCTGGTAGCTTCAGAAATCGCCAGAAGCATGGGAATTCTTACTTTAGCCGTTGTTACAACGCCTTTTTCTTTTGAGGGAGCCAGAAGGGCGGAAATAGCAAAAGAAAGTTTGAGACAGCTTAGAGGCAAAGTTGATACCTTAATAGCCATATCCAACAATAGACTCTTGTCTATTTTGGAGCCTAAAATTACGGTTGATTCGGCTTTTTGGTTCTGCGACGAAACCTTGAGGCAGGCAGTCCAGGGGATTTCAGATCTCATAGTCCTCCCGGGGATTGTGAATATAAGCTTTGCGGACGTAAGAACTATAATGAAGAATTCAGGATCTGCTTTGTTTGGGATAGGCCTTGCAAAGGGTCCGGAAAGGGCCAGGCAGGCGGCGAAACAGGCCCTGACTTCTCCATTGATAGATGCTTCTTGCAAGGGAGCCAAAGGCATTCTTTTTAATGTTTCCGGCCAGGATGTGAGCTTAAATGAAATAGATGAGGCCGCCAAAATAATAACTCAAGAGGTTTCGCAGGATGCAAAGATAGTTTTCGGAGCAGTTCAAGATGAAAAACTGAAGAAAGGGGAGATAAAAGTGACAGTCATAGCAACGGGATTTTAGTCCCGTTTTTTTGTTCTTTTTGATCAAGGAGGCAAGGAATGGCAGGCATAGTTTTTCGTACGGTGGTGTTGGTGGAAATTGAAATAAAACCAGGAGTAGCCAGGCGAGTTCCGTATGAATTCCTAGCACAAATTCTTGATTCGGGAGGATCTGAGACTTTTTCTTGGGGCAGCAACGGAGACGAAGTGACTATAAAGGTGTGTCCTGGACAAGGAGTGGAAGTATCTTTCGGGGGAGATGCTCGGGGAACAGTGGATATCAAGGATATAAGAAGCGCCTGGTGTAGAGCAAAAATACCAGCCGTATAGAACAAGGCCTGTGGCCGGGGTTTGGCATTTTGCCAGCCCCTTTTTTATTTAGTTATCCACAGTTGCAGGCATTTTTCCAAAAAGGTAGAATGAAATAATTTAAGCAAAGTATTTTTACATAAATTTACTCAAATACTTCCGAGCGCGGTGTTTTTTTTGTCTCAAATACCATGGAATATAAAATAACAAGAATAAAAAAGAGGAACGGGCAGGTAGTTGATTTTGACGCTGAAAAGATAAAAAACGCAGTTCATAAAGCATTGGTTGCATCCGGACAGGGGAACGGGGAAACTTCTGAAAAAGTGACAGAAAAGATAGTGGGAGTTGTCAACAGACGTTTCAAGCTGAACGAAATGCCCGAAGTTGAGCAGATTCAAGATATAGTGGAGGAGATATTAATACTCGAGGGCTTTGTTGAAACAGCCAGATCCTACATCCTTTACAGGGAACAAAGGAGAAGAATCCGGGAAGCAGCTGCAACCGTAGATGAATCAACAGATAAGATAGACAAATATATCCAAGAGCTGGATTGGCAGGTATACGAGAATGCCAATATGACATTCTCTCTGCAGGGGCTTAACCAATATGCAATAGCCGATGTTTCAAAAAAATACTGGCTGAACAAGATATATCCTAAAGAGATAAGAGAAGCTGCTTTTGCCGAGGATATGCATATTCATGACCTTGAAAGCATTTCAACTTATTGTTCCGGATGGGATTTATACGATCTTCTTAAGAGGGGATTCGGAGGAGTTCCTGGAAAATTAGAATGCAAGCCACCTAAGCATCTAAGAACTGCCTTGGGCCAGCTTGTAAACTTCTTCTATACTTTGCAGGGAGAAAGCGCGGGAGCGCAAGCTGTTTCTAATTTTGATACTCTTATAGCTCCTTTTATCCGCTACGATAATCTGGGATATCCCCAGGTAAAGCAGGCAATGCAGGAATTTTTATTCAACTGCATGGTGCCGACAAGAGTCGGATTCCAAACACCATTTTTAAATATTTCTTTGGATATAAATCCACCCTCTTTCTTGGCGAAACAGCCGGTAATTGTAGGAGGAAAACCTCAAAAGGAGACTTATGGGGAATTCCAAGAAGAAATGAATATGCTTTTGAAGGCTTTTTATGAAAGCATTATGGATGGAGACGCCAAAGGCAGGCCTTTTACATTTCCTATTCCTACTGTATCAATAACTAAGGATTTTGACTGGGAAAACCCTGCATTAGAACCTATGTGGGAAGCGACGGCAAAATACGGGGTAAACTATTTCTCTAACTTTGTGCAGTCGGATATGAACCCGGAAGACTTCAGAAGTATGTGTTGCAGACTTCGTTTAAGCAACCAGGAATTATACAAAAGGGGCGGGGGACTGTTCGGCTCGCAACCTCTTACAGGAAGTGTCGGAGTAGTGACGATAAATATGCCGCGAATCGGGTATTTATCAAAAACAAAGAGAGAATTCTTTGAAAGACTTGTTAAGATAATGGATCTTGCAAAAGAAAGTCTGGAGATAAAAAGAAAAGCAGTTGATAACTTTGCGGATAAAGGGCTGTATCCTTACTCAATGCATTATTTGGATTCTGTCAAAAAGATCAGAGGATCCTATTTCGGAAACCATTTCTCTACTATCGGACTTTTGGGAATGAACGAAATGCTCTTAAACTTCTTAGGAGAAAACATCGGGACCAAAACAGGAAAGAAATTTGCTTTGGAGGTGCTTGATTTTATGAGAGAGAAGCTTATAAAATACCAAGAAGAAACTAGCCATCTTTATAATCTAGAAGCTTCTCCTGCGGAAGGAGCAAGCTACAGGCAGGCGAAAGCCGACAAAGAAAGGTATCCTGACATTATTACGGGAGGAACAAAAGAAGCCCCCTATTACACAAATTCTTCCCAGCTCCCGGTAAATTACACAGATGACATATTTGAAGCATTAAAACTTCAGGATGAGCTTCAGTGCAAATACACCGGAGGCACAGTCGCCCATCTTTTTATAGGAGAAAAGATCAAGGATGCCAGTTCTGCAAAGATGATAGTTAAGAAAGTCTTTGAAAAGTTTCATCTTCCCTACATAACTCTTACTCCGACTTTCTCAATTTGTCCTACTCACGGATATCTGGCGGGAGAAAACTTTGAATGTCCTAAATGCACCATAAAACAGCCCTGCGAAGTTTATTCCAGGATTGTGGGGTATATAAGGCCGGTGGGCCAGTGGCACGTGGGGAAAAAGCAGGAATACAAGGAAAGAAAAACCTTTAAAACCGGAGCTAAATGATAATTGCGGGGCTTCAGAAGGTTACTCTCATAGACTATCCTTCCAGGGTGGCCTGCACGGTTTTTCTGGCAGGATGCAATTTTAGATGTCCTTGGTGCTATTCTTCAGAGCTGGTTCTTCCCGAAAAAATAGAAAAACAGCCCAAAACAGAAGAAAAAGATTTCTTTTCTTTTTTAGATGAAAGAAAAGGTTTTTTGGATGGAGTGGTCATCTGCGGAGGAGAACCTCTGATAAACAAAGATCTGCCCCTGTTTATTAAAAAGATAAAAGAAAAAGGTTTTCTGGTAAAAATTGATACCAATGGCTCTAATCCTCAAATGATAGAGGGGCTTTTGGATTTCGTTGACTATGTCGCAATGGATGTAAAGCTTCCGAAGGAAAGATACGGAGAAATATTCAGCGATAATTCTTTAATTCAAAAAAGCATAGATATTTTGAGAGAAAGCAAGAAAGACTTTGAATTCAGAACCACAGTTGTTCCAGGGATGCATTCAAAGGAGGACTTAGTTAAGATAGCAGAATGGATAAAGGGTCCGGATGTTAAGTATTACTTACAAAATTTCAGGGCCGAAAAGACTCTGGATCCTGAATTTGAGAAAGTAAAACCCTATCCTATAGAATTTCTGGAAGAAATAAAAAGAGAAATAGGGGGATATTTTAAAGTTTGCGATATAAGATAAGGCGTTTTATGCTGACCGAAAACCATAAAAGCAGGATAATCTTTTGTTTTGTTTTTTTGGCGTGCTCCTTTCTGGTTGCTTTCAGATTTTTCAGTTATAATCCTGAAATTTCCGAAGGGGAAGCTTCTTTTGAAGGAGTGATTTCAAGGGAAACAGATATAAGGGGAAACAATATAAAAGTTAAGATCGGCTCTACTCTTATAACTCTCCCAAGGTATCCTGAATATAAATATGGAGATAGGTTGAGAGTGTCAGGAAAAATTCAAAAGCCTGAATACTTTGACGATTTTAATTATCCCGGATATCTAAAAGCCAAGGGAATTGATTCTGTAATGTATTATCCCAAAACAGATCTTTTAGAGTCAGGCCAAGGATCCTTCTTTTATTCTAAAATGCTTGATTTTAAAAAGGCGCTGAAAATCATAATATCTTCTTCTATGAAACTTCCAGAAAGCTCCCTGCTTTCGGCTATGATACTGGGAGACAAAACGTCTGTTCCTGAAAGCTTTAATGAGAAGCTGAACAAGGCCGGAGTGAGGCATGTGACTGCGATTTCAGGAATGCACGTGGTGATAATATCTTCTGTTTTGATGTCTTTGTTATCGTGGTTAGGCAAGAAAAGATCAGCAGTTTTGTCTATAATATTTATCTTTCTTTTTGTGATGCTTTCCGGCTTTTCGGCTTCTGCGGTGAGAGCATGCATAATGGGTTCTTTGTTTTTAATTGCTCCTTTGTTTGGGAGGCAATCTTCAGGAACAAGATCCATAGTTCTTGCTGTTCTTATAATGCTCCTTATTAATCCTTTTCTTGTATATGATGCGGGATTTCAGCTTTCTTTTTCAGCTGCCTTGGGAATAATTTATCTTTCTGCCCCCCTTTTAAGGATTCTTAAATTCATTCCTGACAGATTTTCTGTTAGGAAGATTCTTTCTTCTACTTTTTCTGCTTATATTTTTACTTTTCCCATACTAGTTTATAACTTCGGCCAGATTTCTCTTTCTGGGCCCTTGGCTAACATTTTTCTACTGCCCATAGTTCCCTTTATAATGATTTCAGGATTTTTATTCAGTCTGGCCGGGGCATTGTTTCCTTTGCTGGGTTGGATATTTTCTTTTATTCCCCTGCTGTTCCTTTATTATTTTGTTTTTATAACGGAGATATTTTCACAAAGCTGGATGGCTGTTAAATTTGCCGATATTCATTGGAGCTGGGCGGTCCTTCTTTATCTTATAATTATTCCTATCTCATGGTATATTAACAAAAGAGAAAAGAGTTTTCTGAAGTTTCTAAAATATTAAGCGTTGTGAATTTGTTCTCAAGCTTTTTTAAGGTATAATATTCTTAAGTAAAAACAAAAAGCTGATGAGAAAAAAAGCCTGGATAGTTTCGGTAAATATGGGATATGGCCATCAGAGAACGGCCTATCCTTTAAAAGAATTTGCTTCAAGGGGCGAGATTATAAATGCGAATGACTATAAAGGGATTCCCGAGAAGGACAGAAATATCTGGGAATCTTCAAGGAGATTCTACGAATTCATCTCAAGATTCAAAAGAGTTCCTCTTGTAGGGGAGCTGGCTTTCTATCTTTTTAACAAGCTTCAGGAGATACCAACTTATTATCCAAGCAGGGATCTTTCCCGGCCGAATGCAAGCTTGAAGAAGATTTTTTCTTTAATTAAAAAAGGATGGGGCAGGCATTTTATTTCCTCTTTGAGCAGAGGAAAACTGCCTTTTGTTTCCACTTTCTTCATTCCTGCTTTTATGGCCGAGCAATTTGAATATCCGGGAGAGATATATTGCATTGTCTGCGATGCTGATATTTCAAGAGCTTGGGCTTCTTTAGACGCGAAAAAAAGCAGGATAAAGTATTTTGCCCCCGATTCCTGGGTAGCAAATCGGCTGAAGCTTTACGGAGTCAAAGAAGAAAATATATATCTTACAGGATATCCTTTGCCGATGGAGAATATAGGATCAAGAAAGCAGGAAAAAGTTAAAGAAGACTTGAGGAACAGATTGTACAACCTAGATCCCAAAAGAATATACTATAAGGATTATGAGCCCCTTATCATGGATCAGATAGGGAGACTTCCGAAAGAATCGGATCATACGTTTACTATAGCTTTTTCAATAGGGGGGGCGGGCGCCCAGTCGGATATAGTTATGGATTATATCAGAAGTCTTGAAGAAAAAATCAAAGCCAGCGAGATCAAAGTTATTTTGTCTGCGGGGATGAGAAAAGAAGTCAAAGAGTGTTTTTATTCTGCTATAAAGGGGATGGGGTTGGAAAATAAAATAGATATTATATATGAAAAAAATGTGTGGAAATACTTTGAAAAATTCAACCAAGCATTAAGAAAGACCGATATTCTTTGGACAAAACCTTCAGAACTTTCGTTTTACTCCGGACTTGGGATTCCTTTGATCATAGCTCCCTCAATAGGATCACAGGAAGATTATAACAGGAGATGGCTTTTGAGCACGGGATCGGGAATTGTCCAGGAAAATCCCAAATATGCTGACCAATGGCTTTTTGATTATCTTGAAAGCGGAAGATTTGCCAAATCCGCGCTAAGGGGATTTATTGAGATAAACAATCTTGGAGCTTATAATATAAGAGATGTGATTTTCAAAAAATGACCTGGCTCTTATTGGCAATAGCCGCTTATCTTCTTTTTGCGGTAGTTTCTTTGGGGGACAGACGCCTTCTTCTCCAGGCGCCGGAACCCAAAACCTACGCTTTTTATGTCGGGACGCTGGGAATATCAGCTGTTCTTCTTATTCCCTTTGTCGGTTTTTTTATCCCCGATTTAAGAGTTATCGGATTGTGTTTTTTGGCAGCCCTTTTCTACATGCTCTTTATATTTTTTATGTATTTTGCCTTGGAGAGATTTGAGGTTTCTAGAATAATTCCCGCAACAGGAGGGTTTGTTCCCGTGATTACGCTTTTGATAGTTTACTTTTTTATAGAATCTGGCAGTCTTGGAAGCAAAGAATTATTGGCATTTATCCTGCTGGTTTCGGGAAGCATAGCAGTGAGCATTGATTTCTCAAAAATAGTATCTTTAAAAAGTCTTCTTATATCTTTATGGATAGCCCTTCTTGCTTCTTTATCTTTTATCTTTTCCAAGCTTGTTTATTCTAATGTTTCCTTTTGGCCAGGTTTTATTTGGATAAGAGTAATCGCTTTTTTACTGGCATTATTCTTTATTTTTTCAAAGACCGTGAGAGACGATTTAACGGGGAAGAAAAAATCATTTAGTTCCAAAAATTTAGTCTTTTTCATATTTATACAAATTCTGGGAGCATTGGCTTATATACTTCAGAATTGGGCTGTCGCCCTCGCAGGTTTTTCTTTTTTGCCTTTTATAAATGCCCTGCAAGGAATACAGTATGCCTTTATATTCATAATTGTTTTTATTGTTTCCCTGAAGCTTCCCAGGGTTTTTGAAGAAAACATATCCACGAAAGTGGCTTTGCAGAAAATTTCTGCTATAATTGTAATGAGCATCGGCTTTGTTTTGCTAGCAAGATGAAAAAATACATTAAAATGGCCTTATTAATATTTTTATTTTTGCTCTTGGTTGTTTTCTGCTGGTTTTTTGTCGGACTTCCCAAAAAGAACGGAGATATTTCTTTCGGGGTCAATTTTTCAGAAAAAAAGGCAGGAATTTACGAGATAGATTGGAAAAAAGCATACACAGCTCTTTTGGAAGATATGAAAGTCAAGAAGATAAGAATTGCAACCCACTGGGATCTTATAGAGCAGGAAGCGGGAAAATATAATTTTGAAAATTTAGACTGGCAAATTCAGGAGGCGGAAAAAGCCGGAGCTGAAGTGATTTTGGTTGTTGGGAGAAAAACTCCGGGATGGCCGGAATGCCATGTGCCTAATTGGGCGGAAAATGAGGAAAAATCTTCCCAGCAGGAAAAGATACTGGCTCTTGTAGAAAATATAGTGGAGAGGTATAAGGGATCTTCTGCTATCAAATACTGGCAGGTGGAAAATGAGCCCTTCTTTCCTTTTGGAGAATGCCTGTGGAAGGATGATAAATTTCTTGAGAAAGAAATAAAACTGGTCAAGTCTTTGGATTCCAGGCCAGTGATTATTTCAGAATCCGGAGAGTTTCCCCTATGGATCAAGGCGGCCAGAAAAGGAGATATAGTCGGAGTGACAATGTATAAAAAAGTGTGGTTTGATGACCTGAACTCGTATGTATCCTATCCCTTTCCTCCCGTTTTTTATAAAAGAAAAGCCGGCCTTATAGGATTGATTTTTAATAAGGAAATTATGTGCGTTGAGTTGCAGGCGGAGCCCTGGGGATCAGAGCTTAACCATAAATTAAGCTTGGAAGAGCAGGAAAAAACAATGAACCCGATTAAATTCAAGGGCGTGATTGATTTTTCAAGAAAGACGGGCATAGACAATTTTTATCTCTGGGGAGCCGAATGGTGGTATTGGATGAAAGAAGTCCAAGGAAAGGATGATATGTGGCAGGAGGCCAAAAAGTTGTTTTAAAATAGATTAACCATTCGGCAGAGGAGGGGTCGGGAGGACTGGGTGTCTTCCCGCGAAGGAAAACAGCCCGAAGGGCGTTAGAAACCGTGAGGTTTCTAAGGAGCTTCTGCGACCGAATGGTGGTATTGGATGAAAGAAGTCCAAGGAAAGGATGATATGTGGCAGGAGGCCAAAAAGTTGTTTTAATAAAAATACCCAGATTCAGATGAATCTGGGTACGGAGGAGGGTGATGAAAAGCCCTTCACGGAGGATCTGTTTTCTTTCTATACCAACCAATAGCGAAAGTCAATTAAGTTATCCACATATGCTTAGTATTATAATCCCGGCGCTCAATGAAGAAAAGAATATTTCAAAGCTTTTGGGTTCTATAAAAACACGGAAAAAATACGAAATCATTGTTTCCGATGCGGGTTCTAAAGATAAGACAAGACAGATTGCAAAATCCTACGGATCTAGAATCACAAAAGGAGGATTGCCCGCTGCGGGAAAAAACTCCGGAGCTGAAAAAGCGAAAGGGAACATCCTTTTATTCCTAGACGCCGATGTTGTTTTGCCCGAGGGCTTTATAGACAAGAGCATTGAGGAATTTTCAAAAAGAAAACTCAAAATAGCAAGCTTTTTTCTTTTACCCGAAACCGGGAAGCTAGCTTTTAATGTTTTTTACAACTTCCCTATTTTTCTTCTTGAAGATATTCTTCCCCACGGAGCAATGGGTATAATGGTAAAAAAGGATTTGTTTATAAAAACCGGAGGATTTGACGAGGATATAAGCTTGGCAGAAGACCATTATTTTGTCAGGCAGGCAGCTAGGATTGGAAAATATGGAATAATAAAGTCAACAAGGATTTGCGTTTCCTCTCGAAGATTTAAAAAAGACGGATGGATAAGAACCGGATTGAAGTATTTTCTCTGCGAACTTCATTTGATATTTTTAGGGCCCGACAGGTCCGACAGATTTAAGTATAATTTTAATTATTTAAAGAAATAATTTGCAAACACAAATTGTATTTAATATAATAATACTGCAATGAGCTTGTACGAAATGCCGGAATTTAATTTTAACTTTAAGAAAAGGGGCTTATTCTTTACTGTAATAACCATTTCAGTGGTTTTGGGATTTATCGCGGGCGGGATATCGGGGACCCTGGTTTATCTTTCAATGAAGCCGAACAGTACGCTTGTTATTGATAATTTTGTCAAAGACTCATCCGAAACAGAAAACTATACTCCCCAGACATCGCAGGAGCAGTCTGTAATAGAAGTAGTGAAGAATAGCTCCCCCGCTGTCGTGAGCGTAATTGCTACCAAAGAAGTTCCTGTTTACGAGCAATATCTTGAATTTACTCCTTTCGGCACCGACTTAAAAAGAAAACAGAATGGAACCGAAAAGCAGGAGCTTGGGCAGGGGACAGGGTTTATTGTTTCTGAAGAGGGTTTGGTTTTGACAAACAAACACGTTGTTGTTGATGAAAAAGCAGACTACACCGTTTTTACCAATACAGGAAAGAAATACGAAGCTAAGGTTCTCGCCAGAGATCCTGTCCAAGATCTGGCTGTGCTTGAAATAGTCAATAAAGACGGCGCTGTTTTTCCTGTCTTAAAGCTGGGAGATTCTGACGGGCTGGAAACAGGCCAAACAGTTGTCGCGATAGGGAATGCTTTGGGAGAATTCAGGAACACAGTGTCTGTAGGAGTCATATCCGGATTAAGCAGAAGGATAACAGCATCCGACTCTTCAGGAAGTTTCGTGGAAACCTTAGATAATGTTATACAGACAGATACTGCTATAAACAAGGGTAATTCCGGCGGCCCCCTTTTAAACTTAAAGGGGGAGGTAATAGGAATAAATACGGCTGTTGTTACAAGCGCCCAGAGCATAGGGTTTGCTGTCCCTTCAAATAAAGCCAAGAGGGCAATAAGCCAGGTCTTAGAAACAGGAAAAATAGTTTATCCATTCATTGGGATAAGGTATGTTTTGATAAATGAAAGCATCAAAGAAGAAGAGAGTCTTGATTCTGATCACGGAGCGTTGATAATATCAGGGTCTGACGGAGAGCCGGCTGTAGAGCCGGGCTCTGCAGCTGCTAAAGCCGGGCTTAAGAAAGATGATATTATCCTGGAGCTGGAAAAGAAAAGGATAGATTTAGAAAACCCTCTTTCAGAAGCTGTTTTGAATTATAATCCGGGGGACAAGGTTGAAATGAAAATATTAAGAAACGGGCAGGAGATGATTTTAGAGCTTACGCTCGGAGAAAGATAATTTCAAATTAAGCCATGGAAAAAGAAATAGAGAAAAAACTAAACATCATTATAGATAGTGTAAACAACATCAAGACCGATGTTGGTTCTCTCAAGACCGATGTTGGTTCTCTCAAGACCGATGTTGGTTCTCTCAAGACCGATGTTGGTTCTCTCAAGACCGATGTTGGTTCTCTCAAGACCGATATGGAGCAGGTTAAAACAGGCGTAGCGGTTAACAAAGCCAATATTGTATACGGTTTTGCTGAAGCAAAAACAGAAAGAGCCGAGATTAAAAAGAGAATAAACCAAGTTTATGATTCGGTAGACGGTTTTTCAAAAACTGTTAACGACTTGCAAATTGAGTTTGAAACAAACAAAGAAGATTCAAAAAGAATTAAGGGGGTCATAAACGAAAAATTAGGAGTAGATTTGACTTGATCTTTAGAATTTGATACAAAAAGATTATGAAGTGTTCGAGTGGAAAAATATATTATTTTTTAAACTTCTTTTGGAGAGAAGCCGGTTTGTGTTAGGAAAAGCTTGAACTAACAAAACAACCGGCTCCGAGAATATCGGAGCTTTTCATTTAATATCAACAATATGTCGGATAGAATAAAAATAGGGATATCGGGCGGACCGGGAAGTTTTTCTGAAGAGGCGGCTGTTTATTGCTGTGCGAAGAATAAAATAAGAGATTATGAGATAAAACACCTTATAACAGTTGAAAATACACTATCTTTTTTAGACGAGGGAAAAATTGATTTGGGAGTGTTTCCTATAGAAAATTCCAACGGAGGAGTCGTATATGAGTCCCTATATGCTATGGCAAAACATAATTTCAGCATAAATAACATATTTGAAATAGATGTAAGGCAGAATCTCCTGGCTCTTCCAAATGCCTTGAGAAAAGATATAAAAAAAATAGTTTCCCACCAACAGGCATTGAAACAGTGCAGAATGTATTTAAAAAGAAATTGGCCCGAATCGGAACTTATTGAATGGGAAGATACGGCAAAAGCTGCAAGCGACTTAAGTTTAGGAAAGCTTTCTGAAAATTCGGCTGTTATAGCCCCCTTAAGATGCAAAGATCTTTACAGGTTGAATGTTATTGAAGAAAATATACAGGATTTAAAATTTAATTTTACTTCATTTCTGGCTGTTTCAAAATATGAATATTAAACAGAATTCATTTTGGTTTTATTTTTACTTCTTCAGGGAAAGGGGCTGATTTAGATTAAGCAGAGAGTTGAAAAAGCCCCTTTCCCAAAGAGGGGCTTTTTTAGCTCTTTGGATCGGACATTAACAATTTCATAGAAAGGATGCAGTATGACAAAGTCAGATATGGATTATGTTGTAGCTATTGCAGAGATATTGTGGCATTGCCCCTGCGTTTGCGAGGGAAATATCGTTGCCATTGATGTCTCCCCGCATTTGGAGTATGGAGAGGTCGCCTATGCCGTAGAGTATTTAAGAGGTTTGGGGGTAGAATCATCCAACGGGGACGGATGCAATATCCGCATCGTGTGCTCTGAGAAAACAGGTGTCCAGCAATTGCTGGACACCCTAAGACTGCGCTTTGAAAAAGAGATCTTGAAAATAGATTTCTTTGGTCCGCTTATATAGCGGACCTTGTTTTTTTTCCAAAAAGAGCTATTCTGTTTACAGTTCGCAATAAATAGAACATTTAAAATAGAAGGAGAATGCCATGTATTGCAATGCCAAACTGCTGAACAAGTATGCCGAAGAAGCTGGCAAACCCGGAATTATTAACCTTGGAGCAAGCGAAGGAGGAAGGCCACCGTTTCCGGCGAAAAGGGCTATTCGTGATTGTTGCGAATCCTACGGATTCCGGCATTATGCCCCGGTTTTAGGAATCCCGGAATTGAGAAGAGCAGTTTCGGATTGGTTCGGGAGATCGGGGGTGGCAGCAACGCCCGAAACTACTCTGATAACAGCCGGATCAAGGTCTGCGGTTTCCGCGGCCCTAAAGGGAGTTTTATACAGAAGTCCCCGAAGAGAAATAACGACCCTTCTTCCAGCCTGGCCCGTGTATGAGGAGATGGTCGGGGCAATAAATTGTGCGCGGTTTATTCCAAAAATCGGTTTTGGATTTCGGGGAAATCAGATATCAACCTATATTTCTCCTAATACCAGGGGAGTGATTCTAAGCTCTCCAACTAATCCCACGGGAGCAGTCTTAGACTTGAGCGGTCTTGCCCAGAATAAAACCAGCAGCCAAACCTGGTTTATAGTTGACGGAGCGTACTGGGGCTTAGAATATGATGGCAAGAAAACAGATTGGACCGTTTTGCTACCGGAAAGAACTATTTTCATCGGTTCTTCTTCCAAGCTTTACGCCCTAGCCGGTTTGCGGGTCGGATTCTTAACCGTGCCGGAGCCCATGTTTTCTACAGTCGCCCGCTTTTATGCGGCGGATGTGGGTTCTGCGTCTTTGCTTTCTCAAGAAGCTGTTTTGGCCGCTATGACAAATTCAGACAGTTATGTGCAACGGAGAGTCGGAGTTCTCGCAGAGAAAAGAGATTTTCTGGTTGGATGGCTGAAAGAGCATGAGATAGATCATCCGCATCCCGAAGGGGCATTCTATTGTTTCTGCGATTTTTCTCATTGCGGCCCTTCGGTGTCCGTGGCCGATAAATTGCTGGAGAGAGCAGGAGTCGGAATTATTCCGGGGACTGCCTTTGGCCCGTTTGAAGGCTGGCAGAGGATTTCTTTCGCAGAAGTTCCTTTGGGTGAACTTGAGGATGCGCTTTGCAAAATTGAGGAGGTCCTTTTCTAGGATACTAAGGGGCAGAACTAATCTGCCCCTTTTGTTTTAAAGTATTGCAAATATTTTAGCGAAGAGTATTGTAAATTAAACAGAAGAAATGTTCTTTAAAAAGGAGGCCGAATGGATAGCAAAGCGAAAAAAGCAATTGTGGCGATAATTATTATCGCTGGGATAATCTATTTATTATACTGGACCGCAAAAGCTCTATAAAAGGAGGCCTTGACATGGGAAGTGCCGAAGACTTTTTCAATGTTCTGGAATGTATCAAGCGTGGGGACGCGGAATCTGCTTGCAATGGGATCTTTGCGCACCCAGATGTCGCGTCTTTAGACAAAAGAAGCAGATTGCTTTGGTTTGCGCTAGAAGCATCTCTTTCGGATGTAGTTCGGGCGTTGATTCTATGTCCGGGGTACAAAACGCGCTTAGATGCTGAGTGGCCTTTCAATTGGAAACCTCTGCATTTGGCGGCAGCTGAATCATGTTGTGATTGTGTTGAAATTCTCTTACGGGCCGGCGCGTCTGCTGAGGAGAAGGACATGTATGGGCACACGCCTCTTTTTATCGCAACCTACAGAAGGGTAGTTCTTTCCAGAACGCTCAAAGGGATGATGATGGGTGGTGCCTGTGTTGATGGTACATTGCCTGCTTCTCTTAAGCGAGAAATAGACCGCCTAGAGAGGACCCTTCTTGCTGGAGCAGACGGGATAATCAAGCTCCTTATCTCATATGGGGCAGATCCTAAACGAATGTTTGATGGGCGTCCGTTGGCAGAAAGGGTCAGTTTTTTTGTGGCAACGGTTCTACAGGAACTAAGCCAATGTAGGGGCGCGGGAGATAAATTCTATTGGCCGAGCATCTATCGCTCCAGGAGGAGGCCTTACTATGTGATGCCGGCTGCCCTGCCTGCCTAAAGCCGCTCGTTTAGACCCCCGAGATCTTTCTTGGGGGTTGTTTTTTATCAAAATTTGTGATATAAATAGGGTGTATGAACGGAGGAAATTTTACACACAAAGCCCAAGAGGCGATATTAAAAGCCCAGTCCTTGGCTCAAATAAAAGGACAGCAAAATATAGATGCTCTGCACCTTCTATTGTCTTTGTTGCAACAGGATGACAGCATAGTCGTGTCTCTTTTTAAGAAAGTGGGAGCTGATATAGATTCTTTGAAGAAAAAAGCCGAAACAGCCGTTAACAGGTTGCCCGGATTTTCAACCCCAAAAACACTGGGACAGCTTTATCTTACCCAGGATATGGCAAAGGTTTTGGAAACTTCTAGAGAGGAAGCTATGAAAATGGGGGATGAATTTATTTCCGTGGAACATTTATTGCTAGGCCTTCTTTCCTCAAAGACAAAAGCAGGGGATATTCTTATGGAATCCCAGCTAAAAGGAAATCTTGACTTTGCAAGACTTGATTACGAGACAGCATTAAGGTCTTTGGAAGAAATAAGGGGAGGAGAAAGAATTACCGATCCCGCTCCCGAATCCAAGTACCAGGTTGTTGAAAAATACGCGCGCAATCTTACTTCTATGGCCAGGCAGGGAAAGCTTGATCCTGTCGTAGGAAGAGAGAACGAGGTAAGAAGATTGATGCAGGTTATTTCAAGAAGAACCAAAAACAACCCCGTCCTTATAGGAGAGGCCGGAGTTGGAAAGACGGCCATTGTAGAAGGATTGGCCCAGAGAATAGTGAGAGGAGATGTTCCGGAGTCCTTGAAGGAAAAAGAAATCATAGGGCTTGATTTAGGATCTTTGATTGCAGGAACAAAATACAGAGGAGAATTTGAAAACAGGATAAAAGCCCTTCTTAAAGAAATTGAAAAAGCAGAGGGGAAATATATACTTTTCATAGATGAGCTTCATACTCTGGTGGGGGCGGGAGGAGCAGAAGGAGCAATAGACGCCTCCAACCTTTTGAAGCCCGCTTTAGCTAGGGGCGAGCTTAAGGCAATAGGAGCTACTACGCTGAAAGAGTATCAGAAATATATAGAAAAAGATACTGCCCTTGAAAGAAGATTCCAGCCTATTTATGTCAAAGAACCTACGGTAGAAGATACGATCGCAATATTAAGAGGGATAAAGGAGAAATACGAAGTGCATCACGGGCTGAAGATAAAAGATTCAGCTTTGGTGGCTGCAGCCGAGCTTTCGCACAGATATATAGCAGACAGATTTCTTCCGGATAAGGCGGTAGATCTTATGGACGAGGCAATGTCCGGCCTTAGACTTGAGATAGAATCAGAACCTGCCCAATTAGATGAACTAAGGAGAGAAATACAGAAGCTTGAAATTGAAAAAGAAGCCATAAAAAAGGAAGCAGATTCAAAAAAAAGACTTGGGGCCATAAATAGGTCGCTTGCCGATTTGAAGGAAAAAGCAAGAGCTTTTGAATTAAAATGGAATTCAGAAAAAGAGCTTATCCAAAAAATTAGAAATTACAAGAAAGAAATAGACGAGTTAAGCTTTCAGGCGGAGCTGGCAGAGGGCAGGGCTGATTTCCAGAAGGTTGCAGAAATAAAGTACGGAAGAATCCCCCAGCTTATGATAGAAATAAGGGAAACAGAAAAAAAGCTTGCTAGGATTCAAAAAAAGCATCAAATTCTAAAAGAAGAGGCCGGAGAAGAAGATATCGCGAAAGTGGTTTCCAGATGGACGGGAATTCCAATTACCAGACTAATGGAGGAAGAAGCCAGAAAACTGGAGAGAATGGAAGATATTCTTTCTAGGAGGGTTATAGGACAGAGGCAGGCGATCACGGCCATATCAAATGCGATAAGAAGGTCCAGGGCTGGCATATCGGAGGAAAACAGGCCGTTAGGATCTTTTATGTTCTTAGGTCCTACAGGAGTTGGAAAAACAGAGACCGCAAGAGCTTTAGCAGAGTTTTTGTTCAATGACGAAGATGCTTTAGTAAGATTGGATATGTCAGAGTATATGGAAAAGCATACTGTTTCCAGAATAATCGGATCTCCTCCAGGATACGTAGGATATGAAGAAGGAGGCCAGCTCACAGACAAAATCAGAAGGAGGCCTTACAGCGTCATTCTTCTGGACGAAGTTGAAAAAGCCCATCCGGAAGTATTTAATATACTCCTCCAGATTTTAGAAGATGGGAGACTCACGGACGCCAAAGGAAGAACAGCTTCTTTCAAAAACGCAATTCTGATTATGACTTCAAATATAGGGTCAGAGCATATAGCCCAAATGGGTTCTTTGGGATTTATGGGAGGGTCAGAGAGCAAAGAAAAAGAAGCTTTGAGGGACAGGGTTATGGAATCTTTAAAAGAGAGTTTCCGCCCCGAGTTTATAAACAGAATAGATGAGATTATAATCTTTGACCATCTCTTAAAAGCTGAAATAGAAAAAATAGTAGAGCTTGAGCTTAGCAAAGTAGCCGAAAGACTTTTACAAAAGGAAATAAGGATAAGGGTTTCAGAAAAAGCAAAGCAGATTATAGCCGAAAAAGGATTTGATACCAGTCTGGGAGCAAGGCCATTAAAGAGGGTAATACAGAGGGAGGTATTGGATCCTCTGGCCCTAAGCATAGTGGCAGGCCAGATAAAAGAAGGGGAGGAAGTGTCGGTTGACGCCGAATCGGGCAAGATTGAGATAAAGACCATGAGGAAAAAAGTTGCAGTGAGCTAAAAAAGAGAATACGGGGGTTCTGCCCCCGTATTTTTTTGCTTTTTCCAAATCTATTTTATTATTTTTATACCTGTAAAAGATATTCTTGAACCGCCGAAAATAAGGATCAAAGCAAACAAAGTCCATGCTATAAGGTTGAAGGTCTGATTAATAAAGGCATCCGGTATGATGCTTTTAATTTGATCTTGGACGGTTTTTTCTATCATCTTCTGGGGATCGGAGATATTGACTTTTGTTTCCGGCGATGCATTTTCCGGCATGCTGAATAGTTCCGGGGATTTTGATTTTCCGGTAAAGTAAGCAAATGATAAATAGAGAGTCGCAATTATAATAATGAGTCCCAAAAAAAGCAACCCCCACCCGAAAACTTTTGTAATATTCATATTATTTAATAATAACATAATATTTAAGATGCCGGAATATGTTTTGCCCGGGGCATCTTGAAAAAATATGTGTTCGTGGTATAATATAAGTATGAGATTTAATCTAAAAAGATTATTCGGCATTAAAGACAGAGAAGGCAAAATTGATAAAGAAGTTGTCCCCCTGGCCTATAGAGAAACCGGCGCAGTCAAGATAGGGTACCCCGTTCTAAGAGGTCTTCTTGGCCCTTTGGTCAAAGGAATTTGGATAGAAGAAATTGAAGGTCTGGAAAATATACCAAAAGAAGGCCCTGCTATAATTGCCTCAAACCATCAAAGCTATTTTGATTTTCTTTGCTTTACTGCTGTCTGCCCCAGAAAAGTCCATTATTTGGCAGCCGAAAAATTCTATAAAAGCAATATGTGGAGGCCGATTATGAATTTGACAGGCCAGATAAAAGTTGAACGTGAATCGCATGATAAGACAGGAGTCTATGAGGCCGTATATTCGGCATTAAATCAAGGAATGTTAATAGGAATATTTCCCGAAGGAACAAGATCCGGAGACGGAGAAATTCAAAAACCCTTTACCGGAGTGGCAAAGTTTGCTTTAACTGCAAACGTTCCTATTCTGCCTGTTGGGATTATAGGAACTTACGATATAATGTCCAGAAATAATAAAAGACCAAACTTTAGAGCCAAAGCAAAGATAAAAATAGGAGAGCCGATGTATTTTACAGGATACTCAAATCCCACAGATAATGATTACCGCCTAGTAACCGATACGGTAATGAAAAGGATAGCAGATCTTGCGGGCAAACAATACAAATTTGGAGGCGATTACGAAATCAAAACCGGCTAACAACTTCGGAGGATTCCTCCGAAGTTTTGTTTTCGCACCCGTGCCTCAATGTTAGAATGTTAGACCCTCGAATGTTAGACCCTCGAATGTTAGACCCTCAGGGTCTAACATTTAACATATAATTAAAAAGCCAAATTTCTTGTGTGAAAGTGAAGCGTCCCTCTTATCGCTTATCGGACAAGCGAGCGGTTTTATGTTAAAGTAAACTAATGGAAACGGAATTCGAAGCCACATTTTTGAATATAGATAAGAATGAAATCAGGAAAAAACTTAGAAAAGCAGGGGCTGATTTGTCATTAAAACCAGATTTACTTATATGTGATGAACCATTTTCATCTATCGATATTAAAAGTCAAAAACAGATAATTAGAATTTTCAGAGATATCAAAAAAAGTAAAACTACAATATTATTAATTGCGCACAATCTCGATATAGTTAAAAAGTTAAGTGATTATGCAGTAATAATGTTGGATGGAAAAATTGTAGAATCGGGGTCAACCGATAAAATATATAACAATCCTGTTCATCGATATACAAAACAGTTATTATCGAGCGATTAGGTCGCGGGATGGGTAACGTAAATAGGGAAAATTTGTGCGAAGCTATTTAATCTGGTATTATCACAATATAAAGGCAACGAAGCTGCAGACACAGCTGAGCTTAAGGAAGAAAGCCCTTCGATTACACTTAGGGCAAGTAGAACCTTACGGGGAGTTCCCGTTATAGAACTGAAATGAGTAAAAAGCGAGGTGGCACCGCGGGAAAACCGCCCTTGCAAGGTTATCAATTTTTGGTAACTTGGCAAGGGCGTTTTTTATTAAAAATTAACAAGAAAAGTTATGGAGAGAATATTAATAAACCAAATAGAGAAAAAGGAAGGACAGAAGATAATGATCAAGGGCCGCATTTTAAATATGAGAAACCTCGGCAATGTGGTGTTTTTAATCGCGCAAGACTACACCGGCACTATCCAGGTTGTTTTTGATAAAAGTATAGAAGTTAAAATCGGTGACTCTGTTGCCATAGAAGGTGTTGCAAAAAAAGAGCCGAGGTCTAAATACGGCTATGAAATACAAGGCGAAAGTATAGAGATTATTTCTGCTATCGTAGAAGATCTGCCGTTTGACTTGGCGAAGAATGATTTAAACCTGAACTTGCCTACTCTTTTGGATTATCGCACACTCTCTCTAAGGCATCCGAAAGTTCAAGCAATTTTCAAGCTTTACGATATTTTTCTGAAAGGATATGAAACCGTAATGCGCGAAGAGGGCTTTACCGAAGTCAAAACTCCAAAAATTCTTGGAGCTGCAACCGAAGGCGGAGCAAACTTCTTTAAGGTTAAATACTTTGATAAGGAGGCCACTTTGGCCCAAAGCCCTCAGTTTTACAAGCAGATAATGGTTGGTGTATTTGAAAGAGTTTTTGAAATTGGTTCTGCTTTCCGCGCAGAGCCGCATTTTACTACGCGCCACGTAAACGAGTATATAAGCTTGGACGCTGAAATGGGATATATAAAGGACTTTTATGATGTTACAGATATTCTTAATAAGGTTTTGAAGAGAATATTTTTGATGATAGAAAAAGAGGGGAAGCAATATTTGGATATGTATAACATCAAAATTTCAGAAGTTCCCGACAGCATACCTCGGGTAAAATTATCTGAAATAAGAAAAATTGCAAAAGAGAGATATAACTATTCAATTCCCGATGATACAGATATAGACCCGGAAGGAGAAAGATTGGCCGGAAGATACGCAAAAGAAGAATTCAATTCAGACTTCGTATTCATTACCCATTACCCTTGGTCAGAAAAACCGTTTTACACGATGCAGAGTAAAGAAAACCCGGAAGAAACATACGGTTTTGATTTGATATATAAAGGTTTGGAAATAGTCACCGGCAGCCAAAGAATACATATTTACAAAGAGTTGATGGAAAATATGAAAAAGAAAAAAATAAAGCCGGATGGAATGGAATTCTATTTGGATACTTTTAAATATGCCATGCCTCCGCACGGCGGATGGGGATGGGGTTCGGAAAGAACCATTCAGCAGATCCTTGAGCTTGGCAGTATAAAAGAAGCCATCCTATTCCCACGAGATGTTAAGAGATTAATGCCGTAATATTGCCTATCTCTATTCGTCGGTAAAAAGTTGCTAAAATTTGAAGAAAAGGGATTAAGGAAGATATAGGACTAGTGATAGATAGTTTGGAGTGAGCAATCTCAGAGGCTCCCCCGAAATTTTATTTTTTGTTGTTTTTGAGTTTTGGGGTATAATAAAACAATGGCAGTATTAGTTATTTTTGACTTAGATAATTAAAAAGCCAAATTTCCTGTTCAAAAATGAAGCGTCCCCTTATTCCTGAAAAAGAAAAACATTATTCCGTAATACCTTAGATCCAGATTTACCAGCTCAAAATATGGATTATATGAGAAAAACCATATTTTGGAGGAAACGGTTACCAGAATCGAAAAAGCGATAATCCATCTCATCTTTTTGTGATTTTTCACGAACAATATGCTCAACTTCATAAGCTCTTTCTGCTTTTTGGCGGCATACTTTTCTGTTCGCGGGGTTTCTTTGAACATCATTGTTATTATGCAAGAAACCATAATTCCCGGGACGGAAAGTACAAATGGCAATCTCATGTCTGTTTCGGATAAAAATCCTGCCGACAGAGAACAGAAAGCCAATGCCAGAAACAAATTGGATTGAGCCACTCCTTGGATCTTTTTGAACTCGCTTTCTCTCCCGACTTTTTTGAGAGAGTCGTAAAGAAAAGCATAGTCGGCACCCGATCTCATAGACATGCTTACCATCCAGAAAATGTTGGATATCCATACGCATACAGGAGATGTAACCAATGCAAGCACGATTTTCCCTGCGAGCATACAGACGGCTCCCAGAAAAATAGTTTTCTTTCTGCCTATCAAATCGGCTAACGCTCCCGAAGGTATCTCCAAAATCACGAATCCTGCGACCACAACTGCTTCCATCACATAAATTTGGGATAAGCTCATTTTTCCGATTTGTTGCAGATAAAGAATCAAGGTTGGGCCTATAAACAAGGGCTCTATTAGGACAAAAAACCACTTATACAACTTCACGTTTCTGTTTACTTCTTTTTCAGTCATTTTCTTCCCTTTCTTCTGAATTGTTAAGGAACTATTTTGCTTCAAACAAAAGCTCCAGCTTTTGTTCAGCCGGAGCTTCTCTAATAGTGATTTTAAATTAAATGTTTAATTAACCATATTAAAGCTGTTTCGGCTGAACAAAATGACAAAAGCTCCGTGAAAATCTACGGGCAATGTAATTCTATTAAGCTTTAAACAGCTTATTTGTTGCATATATTTTTAAGTAAAGCAGAAACAAAGAAAGGTGTCAAGCTCCTTGACAGATTATTTTAATTAATACAATATGGAGTATCTTATAAATTATGAAAAGAAAACTTCAAATAGGTGTGATGGGAACAATGGCCGATCTTGGATATGGAAAAGATCTTGAAGAATCGGCAGAAAAGATCGGAGAGTTTATCGCTCAAGCAGGAGCTATTTTGATATTCGGAGCTGAAAAAGACAGCGATTCTCTTTCGACAGCTGCATGCAGAGGAGCTAAGAAATTTAATGGTCTGACAGTAGGAATAACCTATGGTAAAGGAAAAGACATATATCAAAAAGATGCCGATATTATAATCCCGACAGGATTGGAAAGAGGCGGAGGCAGAGAATTTATTTTAAGCTTGGCTTGTGATGCAATGATAGTGATTAACGGAGGATCGGGAACCTTAAATGAGATTGCAGTTGCGTATCAGGCAAATATACCGGTTGTAGCGTTGAATGGAAGCGGTGGCTGGGCGGATAAATTAGCGGATCAGTATTTGGATGACAGGAAGCGGGTAAAAGTTGTTTCGGCTGAAACGCCCGAATCGGCAGTTAAGATGGCCATAGAATTGGCTTCGAACGTTCTTTAACAACCTTTATTGAAAGGGTAGTAAAATGGAAACAAGAAGTGGCGCCAAATCAGAAGGTGATGGCCATGTTGGCCATCGGAACAAAAGGTATTTGTTGACTTTGACACTGTATCAATGTGCCTCCGCGTTCAAGAGGCTGGGTTTGAAGATTCCCCCGAGGGAATTCTTCGATGAGGTGGAACGGGAATTGGTGGAGATGATAGGGGCTAACTTTTCGGGGAGCCCTGTGAACGTGGAAGAGATTCCGTTCGATGATTTATGCGATGAAATTGTGGCTATGGCCAACCAAGCGAGACAAATTCATCCTGATGCTGTTGTCTTGACTACATCTCCGCTTATTGCCTATGAGGCGGGCGGAATGTGCATCCACTTGAATAGGATGGTCAATTTCAACGGCGATATAATCGGCATAGGTCCGAGGCCAGGGCATCCTTCGTTGGATCATCAGATCCGGGCGGCACATGATAAACCGATTATAATCATTGAAGACGGAGCCTTTTCGGGAAGCAGTTTAAAGTTTGTGCTAAACTGTTTCCCAAACGAGAACATTGTTTCGATTGTTTTGGGAATAATTTTTCCCAAAGCGAAGCAATTGCTGGAAAGTTCTTATAATGGGCAATTGTTGTATCATGTGGATTCCGATGATACGGATTTGGTCGACTGGATGCCAACTCACGATTTCTTTCCGTTTGTTCCCAATAGCGGCTTGGTTGTAGGGAGTCAGATGGGAAGAAATTGCTTTCCATATTATCTCTACAATCATGCCAGCATCGCAATGCCGTATATTCTTCCCTATGGATTGCCCGATAAATGGGCTTCTTTAAGGGGAGAGAGGGAAGAGCTTGCAAAGTTCAGCGCTTCCTGCATACAGTTGACGCGGAAGATATTCGGAGAAATGGAAAGACTAAACAATAAACCCATTACTATCGCGGATATAGTTTGTTCAAATCCACGGACAAGTATTCCGGTTAGTAACGGTCAGAATGATTTTTCGGAATTGTCCGAAAGCGTTCTGGATGTTTTGTCAGGCGATCTTCAGTTTCTTTCGTAACTGTGGTATGAATGAAGAAGGAGAAATATATGGATGAAGGCAAGAAAACAATAAAACCTGATAAGGTGGGGGGATTTCTTGATTATCTCCCGCCCGTTATGATTGCCAGGAACAAAATGCTGTCAACGATAGAGGCGGTTTATCAAAGCTTTGGTTTTTTGCCGCTTGATACACCGGCCGTTGAAAGATTGGAAGTCCTGACCGGCAATCGTTCCGGCTTTCAGATGAATCTCTATAGAACAGTGGTTGCCAGCGGATTAGAATCGATTTCTGACGCTGCCAAACGCCAGGACATGGATTTGGCTCTGAGATTCGATCTGACAGTGCCATTATCAAGAGTCGTTGCGGCTTATTCTGACAAGCTGCCAAAGCCCTTCAAACGTTATCAGGTTGGGAAAGTGTGGCGAGGCGAAAGATCTCAAGCTGGCCGGTATCGGGAATTCGTTCAATTCGATGCCGATATCATTGGCTGTCGTTCGGTCATAGCCGATACGGAGATCATTCAAATCATGCACACTGTCATGACGGCTCTGGGCTTCGAAAACTTCCTTATCAGGATTAACAACAGGAAGATTTTCGAAGCTCTAAACGAGATTATCGGCTTGGACGATCCTGAAAAAAGGGAAGAACTGATAAGGATTATCGACAAAAGAGACAAAGTTGGCGATGAAGAGCTAAAAGCGGAATTGATGCGAGAGCCCGATAATCAGTATGATCCGGCTCCGAATCTTTCTGCCGAGAAAGCAGAGAAGGTCATGAGATTCATTGCCATACAGGGATCTTGCGACGAAATCCTCGCTCAGGCCGAATCTGTGGTCGGATCCTCCAAGATCGGAGGTGAAGGGGTAGCGGAGCTGAGAAGAATAGCGGACAACTTGAGAAGTCTTGCTATTCCGGAAGCTAACTGGAAAATGGATTTGTCCATTGCCAGGGGCCTCGGTTACTACACCGGCCCCGTATTCGAAACTGTTCTAACCGATCTTCCCGAAATAGGCAGCGTTTATTCGGGGGGGCGGTTTGACGGGCTAACCAACAGATTTATTTCCAACAGCAATATTCCAGGAACAGGGGCTTCTGTGGGAGTTGACCGTCTTTTCGCAGCAATGGAAAAACTCGGGAAGATACAGGTTGTTCCTTCGTTGACCAAGGTTTTGGTTACGGTCATGGATCCTTCGCTCTGTGTCGAGTGTTTGCGGATAGCGAATGAAGTCAGGGCGGCAGGTATTCCGACTGAGCTTTACTTGGAAGAAGCGCCCCTGAAGAGCCAACTGGCCTACGCGTTGAAGCAGGAGATTCCATTGGTTGTTATAATGGGATCCGATGAAAACGAGAAAGGCCAGGTTTCTCTGAAGAATATGGCGGCAAGAAGCCAGGAAGCTCTTGACAAATCTGTTCTCGTGAGTAGAATCAAAGAAGTAATCAAGTGATAGCTTTTAACGGGGTATGTAGCTCAATTGGTTAGAGCATTAGACTGTGGATCTAAGGGTTGCGGGTTCGAGCCCCGTCATGCCCCCGCTATCATAAAAGCGGTGAGAAGTCATAGACTTTTCACCGCTCTTTTCTTAGCCGAGTTTTTTGATCCAATACGTGCGATTCGGGTGGTTCGCATCTCTCATTAGCAGTTCTTGAAACCCAGCTTTTTTATAGACCTTTCGGGCCGGAACAGCCTTTACGTCTGTTCTCAATACCACGCAGTCTATAGGCATAAGAGAAATCTCCCGCATTAATTTCATGGCGAGAGCGTTTCCGATGCCCCATCCTCGGTGGCTTATACCAACCCCCAACTCATCCACATAGAAAGGAATCCCTTGGCCGATTATCTCTTTCCACAACCTGTGGGGAAGGCCGGAAATCTGACTTAGTTCGGCGATGCTTGTCTGGTATCCCCATGTGAAGCCGATAATATCGGCTGATCCGTTTGTGGCAGTCAAAATCACTGCCCTTTTTTTTGCCGACTGCCTTCGCAGATCTTCAATTACTTCTGGCTCTGTCCAAAAAGATTCATTCCACGGAGGCTCCTTCCAGATTTCACAATAAATTCTTGCTATTTGCGGAAACGCTTCTTCTTCCTCTGCCCCTATTAACTTTTTAATGTGCATTTTCTCTCCTTTCAAAGAGCTATGTGCAGGATCTTTGTATTAAATTCTTAAATACATTTTTGGTTTTTTCCAAGCTACTAATATTAACCCATTCATCTGCTCCATGGACATTTCCGCCAGTCGGACCGAAACAAATAAAAGGGGAGTCAAACCTTTCCGATATTATTTGAACATCAAAATATCCCTGTTCTTTAAGATTTCCATAATCTATGCCCTCAAACCCGATTATTTTCTCTTTTGGTGAAAAAGCGGCTCTTAAGTCGCTTCTTATTTCCAATTTTTCTAATTTTAATCTCTGTTCTTCCGATCTTTGTTTAATTAACCTGGTTATTTCTCCAGCATTTAATTCTTTACTCGGTGTTCTTATGTCTATCACTGCCTCGGCAATATCCGGAATATTGTTGCCCCTGTTTCCTAAAACAAGGTTTCCCTTTTCGTTTACTCCCTTATTCAATCCTCCGGATAAGTAAGCCAAATTCAAAGCAGCATTTCCTAAACCCGGATGTTCATATTTTTTAATATCTTCTCTGATTAAGCTAACAATGTTTATAATTCCGTCAATTGCATTTATGCCCTTTTCCGGAGAAGCGACGTGTCCGGTTTTTCCTGTGACTCGGAAATAAATTTCAATAATGCCCCGGCACCCGTTTATTACTTTTAAATCTGTAATTTCAGGACAGATAATCAAATCCGGTCTAAGAGAATATTTTTCGGCAAACCTTTTCATTCCTTCAAAGTTATATTCTTCATCGCAATAGAAAAGCAGAGCTAGTCCCCTTGTTCGGGCAAAATCTCTTAGCACATCTAAAACACAAGCGGTGCCTCCTTTCATATCGGCGGATCCTAATCCGTAAAGTTTGTTATCTTTAATTTTATTTTGCGCATATTTCCAACCGCTTTTCGGTTCAACTGTGTCCATATGGCAGGCAAAGAGAATTTTCGGCTGAGCCGAATCTTTGGCAAAAATATTGAATCTGCCGTTTCCAATATTTTGTTTTTCTGCTGATAAATAGGGGAATTGTTTTAAATAATTAAAAATAAATTCGCCAATTTCTTTCTCGTTGGTTTTGTTATCCACAAAGCTTGGAATACTTATTAATTTTTGTATCAATTCTATTAAGTTCATTTTAACTAAAAATCAGCCGGTTGGCTGATTATGATGCTTTAAGATTTAATTTTAGTTTACATCATAACACGCCAACGTTTTAATTCGTGGTTATGATGATGGTGAATGTTCAAGATATTCAAATGCTCCATATTAATTAAGATTATCTCTGATCGACTTTTTTGTCAAGGTAGAAAATCCGATGGGATTTGATTTTGAAAGTAAATTGGAAAAGAGCAACAAGGAATTTTGTTGTTTTTGAGTTTTGGGGTATAATAAAATAATGGCAGAGTTGGTTATTTTTGATTTAGATAATTAAAAAGCCAAATTTCTTGTGTGGAAGTGAAGCGTCCCCCTTATGGCTGATATTTTTTTGCTCGAAGCGCTGGACTTTCCTATTGCGGTAAATCCCACCAAGGAACTAAAGAAACAAACAAAAAAACGCAAATGGCCTATTTTAAATTTTAAAGCATTTTTTTCTTTCTAAAAACAATATTTTGTTTTGGTTTAATATTATGATTTTTACACCAATCTTCGTAGACGCCTAAATACGAAGAAGTAATGCGCTCATTGCTTTTTAAGTTTAATTTTTTAATAAGTAATTCTATTTTATCAGGATTTGCTTCTATCTCAAGGTATTTTCCCCACGGTAAAGTGTCGAAGCAGATAGTTGCTTTAAATTTATCAAGCTTCCATTCGGATCGTATCTTTTCAAAAATTATAATCTTAGTCCAACCAAGCGTTTTAAATATTTTTATAATAGTTTCTGGATCTGCTACATGACATTCGAATTCTTTTCTTTTAAAATATTTTTTATCTTTTATTTTAGATTTAATTCCGAGGGTATATCTATTTCCCTCCAACCTTAATCGTGGAAAAATGCCCTCTTTAATATTTTCAAAATTAGGTTTAAAAAAACCGCAAGTTCTTTGAAATTGGGAAAATTTCTTTTTTGCACCTAAAACGCGGATCTTTTTTACAAGATCTTTATCTTTATTGTCAATATTAAATTTTACTTCAATTTCTTTGTTGCACATATTTTATAATAAGATAGAGTGGGCAGGGCACTATTTTCTGCCCACTCTTGATGCCCTAACGTTTCCGTTGAGGCTTTTTCTCCCGAACCGCCTTGAATCTCTTACCGGTATGGTTCGGGCGGATCACCTTTTTCTGGCTACCCCTGCCTTGATGTCGCATAATTCATCCCTTTCAAGATTTCGACAATCCGATGAACTGCTGCAAGCGGTGTTTGTGCCGAATTGTCTATTTCGATAATATCGTGTTTTCGATATTCTGTCACTATCTTCTCATACAGTCCCTTTTGTTTCTCTTCGTGATCCGTAAAACTTAATTTTCCTCGTTCGCGAGCTCGTCTTTCTGCTTCCCTACGTTCGCATGTGATCAAGAATGTATAATCCGAATTTACCTCGACGACCTGCTCATCTTGTAGAGTAATCTGCACTCCCATTGCCGAAAAATAGCAAATTGTGCTCAAGATATAACGATCGCAGACCACATCCGTCTTTTTGAGAAGCTCTGCTATCTCGTGTGATGCTTGTGCGCATACCGCCAAATAGAACAAATATCTCGCCCTGACGCATGCCTGTGCGTCCACCGTGTTCCGGACTGATGAAAATACTTCCGGCTGAGGTTTCCGATATAATACAGCCTCCATTTTACGTGCAACCATCTCTGCGATAGTCGATTTGCCACATCCGTTAATTCCTTCGAACACAATAAGTTTCACTGCGACACCACCTTTCTTATTTCAAGGTGCTATCATAATACCTTCCTGACTTTTCAGGATAGGGTTTTTGATATCTTGTTTCGTCCTTTATCCCTGCTTCTAAGAAGCTTCTCCTGCGATCCCAACAGCATGGACACGTTCCGCACTGAATTTCATCTTTCCTTATGCAGGTCCTGGTCTTTGTCAAATCAAGTCCGTTCTTATAGCAGTATTTCAAATAGACATCTTTGTCAAAGTAATTTCCGAATTCTATCTCAATCGGCAATGATATTAACTGAAGCTGGTAATCATGGAATGTATGGCATATCTCGAGGTTCAAAATTCTCTGCCATGTCAATGAGCAGTGGTATGATGTGTCGCTCGCCACGTGAGCCACAAACAGTGTGGTCACGTCCTTCCCTTTGTTCTTAAGTGAGAGAGCATACTCCATCCCGGTCAGGAATATAATTGAATTCCTTGCTGGATATGACACGTGCGCCGATGCCTCTGTTTCATAGCATTTTTTCTTTACCTCTCTGAGGTCTTTTTTGTATTCCCTTGCCGGAGTGTTCACTTTTATCTCTTTCGTTTCGTGATATAGTTTTGGGAATCTTTCTTTGAAAAGCTGATCATAATGCTTAATGGAAGCCCTTTCCCACTGGTATGCCGATTGCCCCCGGTTGATAAAAAACGGGAACACTTCGTATCCGAAATCATTCAGCATAATGAATATGTTTGATACTGCGTCGGCTCCGCCGGACATACAACAAACCACAGGACCTCCTTTTTCTGGCATCCGGACTATATAACCTCTCTTGTATTTAAGGATTTGCCCAATCACATTCACGATGGATTTATCCTCGTTCTCCTTTTCCCAGACGTGAAACTTCTTACTTTGATTTCCCATTAATTGCATATATTTTTATACTTGTTAACTAATTCCTTGGCATCGTTTATTGTTTCCTGATAAATATGCGCGTCTGTAATTATGCCATCAAGCGTGTTTAGATCAACCGGAACTTTTAAATTTTTTGCAATTTGTTTTGCGATTTTTTTGCTTAATAACACGATAGCCACTAAATTTCCGCTTGCCTTCTGGAATGCATCTATTGATCTTGCATTAAAAATGGTGTTCATTTTCCATCCCTTTTTATTTTTAATAAGCCTGAATTGCACTGTGGTTATACATGGCAGATAGTCGTCTTTTGGCTTTGCTAAGACAGCCTTGTAGTCATCCCAGTGTATGAAGCTGATTATCGCTTTCTTGCTTTCTGGAATATTCGAAAGCCTTTCGACCACATATTCTATCATCTTGCCTTCTTTCATTCTCGCATAATAACTCTTCGATCCTGGGCTGAAACTTGGCACTACGTCAAAATCGTGCATTATCTCCTTATCAAAAGTTAAATGTACAATTGCGTCGATATTTTTCTTTATTCCCAATTTATCTATAATCTTATCTGGGAGGTTTTGTGTTTCCGAATGAATTCTAACATTCTGCAGACACAATCTCTTGCGTCCCTCATCATTATCCAAATCACCATTTTTAATGATGGCTTCCACTAAACTTAACCAAGTCGAACCTATTGTTTCTCCGTAAACGTTAAACCCGAACGGCTCTATTTTGATATACATACTTTTTTTTAAAATTAACATAATTATTTAAATTAGTCAAAACAACAGGGGTAATGGGTATTATATGCAAAGGAGAATTTTTTAAATTTTGTTGTTTTTGAGTTTTGGGGTATAATAAAACAATGGCAGAGTTAGTTATTTTTGATTTAAATAATTAAAAAGCCAAATTTCCTGTGTGAAAGTGAAGCGTCCCCCTTATGGCTTATGTCCTTATCGAATTGGTCTGATAGGGTACTGAACCATAACAATAGGTTGACAGAAATTATATAAGCAATTATTATAGTAATAACCAAGAGTAATATGCTTTTGGATAGATTCGAAGATAAGATATCTTCGAAAGTTCATTAACAACCAAGCTGAAAGGATAGAAAGATGCAAGTGCCAAAAATAGCATGGATCACCGTAAACCACAAATGCAACTTACGTTGCAGATGGTGTTATCAGAGAGAGCTGAAGGGCAAAGGGACTACGATGGACAAGGAGATGGCAAAAGGAATTGTTAATCTCCTGGCAGGCTTTCAGCCGAGGACAATAGTCTTAATCGGCGGAGAACCGACTGTATGGAACCATTATTTCACGCTTGCCAGACATATTGCAGGCAAGGGGTTAAGAACAACGGTTGTGAGTAATGGGCTGACATTTGCGAATTACAAATTTGTAGAAAAGTCGGTTCGAGCAGGGATAACGAATGTTACAATATCTGTTAAGGGGTTTTCGCCTCAAGGATACGAAGCGGGATGCGGATATTCCGGAGGATATGAGGTAGTTAAGAGAGCTATTGCGAATCTTTCCAGAACGCCAATTAAGACAATGATCTCCATCACGGTATCATATGACATTGTCGAAAGATGGAAAGAGATAACGGCTTTTTTGAAGGAATTTCCGAAGGGATTCTATTCCTTCTCATTTGAGAAGCCTGTTATTCTTGCAGATGGAACAGTGGCAATGGATGACAGGATGATGCCTGGCAAGATAGCATCGTGGATTCAGGATGTAATGTATCCATCATTGGCACAGAGCGGTATTGATTTCAAGGCAGAATTTGTTTTTCCGCACTGCCAGTTTCCACAATCATTCATAGATGAGGTGGAAAAATCAAATCACGTATTCGGCGGGTGCCTATTACTGAAAAGCAATGGGGTTGTCTTTGATCCAGCGGGGAATGTTTTACCCTGTAATCACTTTGTTGGATTCCCTCTTGGCAAATATGGGGTGGATTTCAAAACCTCAGAGGAATTTCTGATGTGGCGAGAAAGTCAGGGAGATTTCTACAAAAAGACAATGAGCGCTCCCTGTGAAGAATGTGGAAAGTGCAACCGTTGGTATAAGTGTGGCGCAGGTTGTCGGCTCTGGTGGCTCTACCGAGGCACGCCAGAACTGATTAAAACAGAAACAGCCTCGGTATAAAGGAGTGTCCTATATGGACGCCAAAGCATTAGTGGATCGTTGCTACGCCCAGAACGGGCTGTTAGCAGGAACGTCCGAAACCGAGTTCGTCGGGTTGCGGACCGGCACAATGGGCAATGACCCGTTCTCCAGCGGAATCTGTGACTGCGACGGTGGCGATTGCTGCTCGCCAGGAAGAACACTGTAAGGAGGAGCTGTATGATTCGAATATACAGTTCGTCAGAGCCAGTGTTTCCCTGGGACGACAGGGACATAGTCCAGTCAGATGAGAACGAGTGGGAAACGCGCACAAAGCCTACATAATCTTTCAGCTTGGTATGCAGGGAGGAGTGGTGATTTAACCTCTTCCTCCCTGCAACCTTTTATGAAAATAGAATATAGCGAAAAAATTGATAAAGAAATAATCAGGGAGGTAAATAAAATGTGTCCGTCATTATCGAAGGTGATGGGTTTTAATTTTGATAAAAAAGTAAAGTTTGACAAGAGATTTATTCAGGTAGCAAAAGCTGTGGCAAAAGCTTCAGAAGATTTTTTCGATGAAAAGAAAATGAGAGGCGTGATGGATAAGATATATAAAACAAAGATGCCGGAAGTTAAGGTCTTCATAAATACTTCTGGTTTTGCTACCTGGAATATAAAAAAGAAATATATTTCCGTTCCCATGAATTTTATGGGCGAAAGTTTTTTTAATCACGCTTGTCATGAGGCGAATCATTTTATGTATGATTTTGCTTTTGGAACAAAAAAATACGAAGATACTGAAATAAAAGAAATTATAACTGTTATTAATAACGCTTTCGGAATTCACGATTCTGGTTGGCCTAAATTTAGAGAGAAAAGAGAAAAGGTTTTAGATGTTTACAATAAAACTAAAGATATAGGATCAGTGATAGATAGTTTGAAATGAGCAATCTCTTTCGGGTTGAAAACATCGAAAAATCCGACGGGATTTGATTTTGAAAATAAATTGGAAAAGAGCAACAAGGAATTTTGTTGTTTTTGAGTTTTGGGGTATAATAAAACAATGGCAGTATTGGTTTCAAGATCAAGCAAAGAAAAAGCAAAAGATACTTTTAGAGAAATTTTTCAGAAATTTAACTTTGTTCCCAGGGGACAAGTTTTTATAAAACCTAACTTTTCAGGAAGACCACCTGTGATTTCGGGTGAAAATACAGACCCAGATTTATTAAAAATTCTCATAGAAACCCTTCTAGAAAACGGAGCGGCCAAAGTTTTTGTAGGACATGGTGCCCTTTTGGGGACACAAGATAAAATTTTTCCATTTGAAAAAATTATAAAAGATGGCGGTTTTGACTTTTTAAATAACCTAAAAAATACAGAACTTTTAGATTTAGATAAAGAAGAAAAAGAATTGGTTGAATTTAAGGGTTTTAGTTTTTTAATTCCTAAAAGATTAAGAGAATTTAATAGTTATATAAATTTTTCCAAATTAAAAACCCATATGGAAACAACAGTCACCCTTTCTTTAAAGAATCAAATGGGTTTAGTTTCTATGGCAGACAGAGTGCAGATGCATAGAAATAAATTAGAAGAATGTATCGCGTATTTGGGCAAATTGATAATCCCTACTCTAAGCATAGTCGATGGTATCATTTCTATGGAGGGGAATGGACCTCATCACGGAAGACCTAAAGAGTTAAACTTACTATTCGGAGGAAATGATATGGTAGAGATTGACTCAGTAATTGCTTATTTAATAGGTATTGACTTCAAGAGTATTAATCATATTTCTATAGCAAATAAATTAGGCGTTGGAAAATATCCTGGAGAAGAAAGATTAAAAGAATTGGACAGTTTTAAAATTAAAGATTTCAAGCTTGCTGAAAAATATGAAAAGTTTGGCAAGAATATCTATGCCTGGCCTACTACGGCCTGTTCAAGATGTATAACGGCCATTAATGAGTCGGGTAAAATAATAAAAAAACATCCTTTTAAATATTTTAAAGTGATCAGGAGGATTTTTTTAGGAAACAAAAAAATAAATGTTGTTATAGGGAAAGCAGATAATTTAAAATTACCCAAAAACGAAAAAATTATTTGCATAGGGAATTGTGCTAAATGTTTTTCCGATAAAAATGGATTAAAAACTATTGATAAATGTCCACCTACGGTGAAAGAAGCCCTAGAACATATTAAAAGAGAAATAGAAAAATAATGTCTTTATTTGTCATATCTTCATATTTAACTGCGGCTGCAAGTGTTTTTTTTGGTTTATTTGTTTTATTTAAGAATTGGAGATCAAGAGTTAATATTACTTGGTTTTTGACAACAATAGCTATTGCAATTTGGGCCTTATCTTTGGGAATGGAAGTATCTTCACCCGACTATGAAACAGCTTTTCTCTGGAATAAGATTCTTAATATAGGAGCGATTTTTATCCCAATTTTCTTTTATCATTTCATAGTATCCTTTCTGGAATTAGAGAAAAAGGAAAAAATCTTTATAGTAGCAGGTTATTTATTTGCGATAACCTTTTTGACGTTTTTTAATTTATTTACTCCTCTTTTTGTCAAAGGAGTTCCCCCCGGGGGAGGATTCAAGTATTGGATAGAGGTAGGGCCTGTTTACTATTCCTTTTTTGCATTTTTTGTTCTTTATATGTTCCGTACCACCTATCTACTTTTTTTAAGTAGAAAAAATACTAAAAATATTAAAAGAGCCCAAATAAATTACCTCCTAATTGCTATTCTGTTTGGATTCGGGGGGGGTGTTACTAACTTTTTTCCACAGATATTTAATAATAATATTTATCCTTTCGGAAATTACCTAGTTGTTCTTTATGTTATTTTTATAAGTTACGCATCTTTAAAACATCATCTCTTTAATATAAAAGTTATAGCAACGGAATTGCTAACTATAGCTATTTGGATTTTTTTATTAATTAAGATTGTTTTATCAAACAATCTCAAAGACTTTACCATAAACAGCGGATTATTTATTGCCGTAGTATTCTTAGGAATACTTTTAATCAGAAGCATTCTGCAGGAAGTTTCGCAAAGAGAGAAAATGGAGGAAATGGCCCAGAGGGTTCAGAAAGCTTTTGATGTGGAGAAAAAAGCGCTTGATAAGGAGAAAAACGTCAGAAAAGAGCTGGAGAGACTGGATAAAGCAAAAAGCCAGTTCATGATGGCCACCCAGCACCATTTAAGGACTCCCCTGACTTCTATGCAGGGATATCTGGACCTTATCTTTGGGGGGAGCTATGGAGATGTGCCCCCGAAGATAAAGGATGTGCTGGATAAATTTGCTGCTTCCACTAAAAACGAAATAAAACTGGTGAATGAATTCCTTGACATCTCCCAATTTCAAATGGGAAAAGATGTTGTTGTTTTACGAGAAGGCGTTGATGTAGACGCTATTGTAAGGGAAGCTGTCCAGGATGTTGAGATTGAGGCGAAAATCAAGGGGATTTATGTCAAATCAGAAGTTCCAGAAGATGCTCCAAAAGCAAGGGCGGACGAACAAAAACTCAAGGCCGCTGTCTATAACATAGTGGATAATGCTGTGAAGTACACAAGAAAAGGAGGCGTTACTGTGGGGCTGAAGGAAAAAGGGGACAAGCTCCAGATTATAATAAAAGATACAGGAGTAGGACTATCTAAGGAAGAAAAAGACAAACTCTTTGGAAAACTATTTGAGAGGGGAGAGCAGGCCGAAAAGCTCTTTACCACCGGAAGGGGAATAGGACTATACATAACCTATAAGATTGTTGAAGCCCATAAAGGCAAAATTTGGGTTGAGTCCGAAGGAAAAAGCAAGGGAAGTACTTTCTTTATTGAATTGCCTATAAGCAAGGAAATTTCAGGGAATCAACCCAAATTTTAAAAGAGGGGTCGGGAGGACTGGGTGTCCTCCCGTGAAGGAAAACACCCTGACGCCAAGTTGGCGGAAGGGGTTAGAAACTGTGAGGTTTCTAAGGAGCGAGAGCGACATTTGGGTTGAGTCCGAAGGAAAGGGCAATGGAAGTACTTTCTTCATTGAATTGCCTATAAGCAGAATACCGGCAAAAGCATAAATTTGTTTTTTTGGGAAAAATAAGGTAAAATATATTTACTGTGATTTTTGAATTAAAAGATCAAAACTTTGAAAGCGAGATAAACAATGCCGGAAAGCCGATTTTGGTTGATTTTTATGCTGATTGGTGCCAGCCGTGCAGAATGCTGGCTCCTATTTTGGAAAAGATAGCCGGAGAATCAGAAGAGTTTGTTTTGATGAAGGCCAACCTTGACGAAGTTCCCCTAATAGCTCAGAAGTTTGGGATAGATCAAATTCCTACGGTTATTCTTTTTAAAGAGGGCAAGCCGGTGAGCGGATTTCTCGGTTTAAGACCAGAAAGCGCGATAAAAGAATGGCTGTCGGAGTTTATAAAAGACGATATATCTTCTTTGATATCCGAATCAGAAAAATATGCTGAAGATAACGGTTTTATCTTGAATCCCGACAGGGAGGCGGTAAAAAGAATCGCCACGGGCATTATCGGAAACAAGAAGAAATACGGTAAAAAATACTGCCCCTGCAGAAGAATAACGGGAACAGAAGAGGACGAAAAGAAAACCTGCCCTTGCTATTATCATAAAAATGAAATTAAGGAGAATGGCCATTGCCTTTGCCTCTTTTATTTCAAAAAATAATATGTCTATATTAACAATAGTTCTAATTGTTCTGGTAGCTCTTTTTTTGGTCAGCTTGAGGCAGATAAACCAGTACCAGAGAGGGGTAAGATTTACCATGGGAAGGTTCTCGGGAATAATGAATCCCGGGTGGAGGATTGTCATTCCTATTTTCCAGGGCTATAGAAAAGTTGATATGAGGGTCAAGGCGGTTGACGTTCCTGACCAAAAAGCCATAACTAGGGATAATGTTTCTGTTATGGTGAACGCTGTTATATATTATAAGGTGTCGGACGCCTCAAAGGCTGTTCTTGAGGTGGAGGATTTTAGATATGCAATATCCCAATATGCCCAGACGACAATGAGAAATATTGTCGGAGAGGCGACTTTGGACGAGCTTTTGGCCAACAGAGAAAAGATAGCAGAGAGAATAAGGGAGATTGTGGATAAAGAAACCGATGAGTGGGGCCTAAAAGTCAATAATGTAGAACTCAAAGACGTAAGTTTGCCTGCGGATATGGAGAGAACTATCGCAAAGCAGGCAGAGGCAGAAAGAGAGAAAAGAGCTGTGATTATAAACTCGGAGGGAGAACTTGCCGCCGCCCAAAATATGGCCGAAGCGGCTAAGATCTTGGGCGCTACCAAAGGGGCTCTCCATTTGAGGACGTTGCAATCAATAAACGATCTTTCTTCGGATCAGTCCAATACAGTTGTATTCACCGTTCCTCTGGAAATATTAAAATCTTTTGAAGGTTTTAAGAAAACAGAATAGCTGTGCAAAACTATCCAAGCAAATTGTGATATTCTAAAGTAATATCGTTTTAAAGGTCTTTTTTAAAAAATAACTAAAATCATATGATCAGAAGTAATAAACTTTTTTTAATCGCTGTTATCGTTGGAGTAGCTGCGATTATTGCCGTAGGAGCATTTCTCTACTGGGGTAATAAATGGGAATTTGCTCCACTGGAAAAAGAACAGGAGACTACCGGCAGGGTGGATGACCTGGTAGACTCTTTAGAAAAAGAGCTTGATGAAGAGTTTAATTCTCTATATCAAGAAGCAGTCGAAGATTCAGAAGAAGTTCTAAACGACTCAAATGAACTAGAGTCTCTCGGAGAGTCGTCTGATAATTTGGAGCTATAAAAATATGAAGAAGAAACTAACAATTTTAGCACTTTCGGCGCTTATCATCCTGCCCTTGGCTGTCTTTGCGCAAAACAGAGCCGGACAGGATAATGCCTGCCAGAGGATTTCAAATGCCCTAGAAAGGATTGGACAAAAAACCCAGCAGGAGGAAGAAAAAATAAGGTATAGGCAGGAAGGCATATCGCAGGATATGGATCAGAAAAGAATTCAAAGAGAGCAAAATTTGGAGCAAAAAAGAGAGCAGTGGGACAATAACAGAGCAGAACGCTTCCAGAAATTGCTGGACAGAGCGCAGGACGAGACGCAAAAAAAGGCAGTTCTGGATTTCATCGCTTCTGTAGAGGAGGCGGTTCTTGAAAGAAGGGAAAAGTTTGACGAAGCAATCCGTATTTTTCACGAGGGAACGGATAATCTAAAAGCAAGAAGAAGGGAGGAGGCGGAAAATAGGATCCAAAATTATAAAGAAAAAGAAGCAGATGCTTTTGAAGAAGCTCTGTCCGACTGCGGAAAAGGATCAGATATGAAAGATATACAGCAGAATCTTAGAAACACCCTAACGCAAGCAAGGCAGACTTACAGAGAAAGAATCCAGACAATGAATCATGGTCAAGAAATGCAGGGACTTGCTGAAGCCAAGAGGGGGGCAATGGAATCGGCAAGAGACGAATTCCATAATTCATTAAGAGAGGCATTAGATAAATTGAGAGTTGGGTTTCCTGTCGAGGAAACAGAAATCCTATAAACAAACGGCCTTTTCAAGGGCCGTTTTTGTTTTACTTTTCCACAGCAGACAAGAGCTTTACCTGTCTCTTTATTTGTGTATAATTGTAATAATATGGGTTTAAAAGGGTTAGCCAAGAAAGCAGGCGTTCTGGTTTTGTTATTGATAGCAATGACTGCTGTTTATTTGATTAAAAATGATGGAACAAGAGAGGGTCTTTTGGGAAATCTTGAGTCGGTTATTTCCAGGTTTGCTTTTGCAAATAGGAAGATAATCAATTTGGAAGAGATAACTTTTTCAGAGATAGATATGGATGCATTTGGCGGAGACAGGGAGAATGATCCTGAAGCAATTGAGCCCGAGCCCGTTCAAAAACAAATTATCCGGATAAAAGAAGCTGATGAGCCGGAAGATTTAAAGAGGATAGAAAGCGAGATCCGGAGAATAGCGCAAGAAACCAAAGAATTGGAGGTTAAGGTAAAGGAACTAGTAGCATTAAGGGAAATAAACGAGCAGGTGGAAGATATAGCAGAAATGCTGGCGGAAATCACAGAGGGGATAAAGATTGCCTCCGCAGTTTCCGAAGGATATCCGGTAAGCTCTATATAACAACAATATGGACGAGAAGGATATAATAGAACTCACCGGCAGGGTGTACAAGCAGACGTTGCTGTTTCCTAAAAAAGAGCCCTTAAGGTACAAAATAAGGGAAACTGCTGATAATATTCTTTCTTCTGTTATAGAATGGCAAGTTGGGCACAAGCCGAACCCTGGAAAGCTTTTGAACGCAAATATTTCAGAGAAAAGAGATATAATATTTGAAGTAGAAAAGAACCTTGAGCTTATAAAAAGCTATTTTAAATTAGCTAAGTGGCAGAACTGGATCAGTTATTTTGATATTCTCAAGCTTGAAGAGGAATATAAAGATCTGGAAGGTTATTTCAAAAAACAAGTCCTTGAATTGTCATTTGTCAAAGAAAAACCTGTAGCCCCAAAGAAAGAAATAACAGAAGACCTTATGGATGAAAGGAAGAACAAGATAATTAGCATTTTGAAAGAAAAGGGGAAAATCCAGGTAAAAGATATAAAAGACGCGATGCCGAACGTTTCTAAAAGAACCATAAGGAGAGACTTTGATGTTTTGCTTGAAAAGAAATTAGTCAAAAGATTAGGAGAAAATAATAACACATTTTACGAATTGATTAGATAGGACACGATAGGACAGACAGAAGTATAACATTGTCCTATTAAAATGTCCCAACAAAATGAGTAAAGCAAAAGATATTTTCAGTAAAATATACGACGATAACATAGAAAGAATATATCGTTTTATTTTCTTTAAAGTCAATTCAAAAGACATAGCGGAGGATATTTGCTCTGAAGTATTTCTAAGGGGATGGCAGACCTTTAAGCAAAACTCAAAAGAAATAGAAAATCCTTCGGCTTTTCTTTATCAGATAGCGCGGAATCTAGTTATTGATCACTATAGAGAAAAGGGTAGGACACCAACTGTTTCTTCGGATTCTTTGCCTATTGTTGATTCATCCGAAAATATGGAAGAAGCTGTTTTTATGAATTCGGATCTAAATATGGTTAAAATGGCCCTATCTGATCTAAAAGACGAATACCAGGAAATTATAGTTTGGCACTATATTGACGAATATACTGTTCCGGAGATAGCGGAGCTGATGGGCAAATCGGAGGGGGCGGTAAGGGTTCAGCTCCATAGGGCTTTGAAATCCCTTAAAAATACTCTTGACAATAAGGTCAAAATAGCATAAAATATCCAATAGTCAGAATTTTTTGAATAAACGAATTTTGCTGGACACGGATATTTTTCTGCTGAAAAATTCCTCGTGCTCCCGCCGCCGCGCTCGCAGGGTCCCGCAAAATTATTTATTCAAAATTCTAATCCGATACAGAGTATCGGATTACTGTAACAAATAGCTAGTTTTCCCGTCATAACAGTATAATGACCGACAAAAATCTCATAGAGCAACTTAGAGCGCTTAAAGAAATAAAGCCCAGTCAGGAATGGGTTGTTTTAACTAAAGAAAACCTGTTCAAAGAAGAGCCCAAGTTCACCCTTATTGGCTTTATAAAAGAGTTGCGAAGGGGAGAAAGATTCGTATTCAATCATAAGCCGGCATTTGCGGCAGTTTTTTCGGCAGTCATTTTCATTGGATTATTCGGGTTCGCCCAAAATTCGGTTCCCGGAGATTCATTATTTCCTCTAAAAAAAATCACTGAAAAAGGCCAGGCAGTTCTAGTTTCCGGAAAAGACAAGCCAAGACATGATTTAGAAATGGTTAACAAGAGACTAAACGATCTTACAAAAATTGCTTCTTTAAATGGAGATGTCCAGCCGGCGATAAGGGAATATAAGAATTCGGCGGAAGAGGCGGCAAAAAGCATAAAAGAAGCCGGAAACATTGAAGAAATAGCAGGAGAAATAAAGAAGCTGGCAGAGAACGAAGCTATTGTCCGATCTTTGGGGGTGGAGACGGGAGAAACCGAAGAACTTGAAAATGCATTAGCTGAATTGATTGAAAGAGAAATAAAGACTCTAGAAAGGACTTTCTTGACAGTAGAAGAATCGGAAATGCTTGCGGTAGCAAAAGAACTTTTTGAAAAAGAAGAATACAGCAAAGCATTAGAGCAGATATTGGAAATTGGAAAGTAGGACATTATTTTTTGAAAAACCTCCCCTAACGGGGGTTTTAAGTATTTACAAACAAAGGTCGAACATAAATTAAATTTCTTGCCACAACCTTATTAAAGATTGAGGCAGGAAAAATTAAAGGTTAATAAAATGAAACGATTATTTACACTTTTTACAGTTTTTGCGGTCGCGGCCGTAATGATTGTTCCGGCTCCAGCCAAAGCATTAACAGCTGAAGAGCTTCAGCTTCAGATCAACCAGCTGTTAAATCAATTGTCATCTTTGCAGGCCCAACTTGGCCAAATGGGTGGCACAACTGGCGGAACTATCACAGGCTGCACAGTAACTTCATTAACGAGAAATCTTGCTCAGGGTTCAACCGGCGCAGATGTAAAATGCGTCCAGATTATTTTGAATTCTGATGCTACGACAAGAGTGGCTTCTACGGGAGCCGGCTCTCCTGGAAATGAAACAACCTACTACGGTTCTTTAACCACAGCGGCTGTTAAGAAATTCCAGGCAAAATACGGCACTGGTTCTTTGGGGACAGTAGGTCCTAACACCAGAGCCAAAATGAACCAGATATTAGCTGCGGGGCCAACTCCGACTACGCCAGTTTGCGGAAACGGAGTTTGCGAAACAGGAGAAACTTCAACCAGCTGTCCAGCTGATTGCGGAACGACTCCTCCTCCGGCAGCAGGCGGACTTAGTGCGATGCTGGCAGGCGATACTCCGGTTGCAGGAAGCATTGCTTCTGGAACAAGCGTCGGAGCAAACGCTGACTTTACGAAATTTATTTTGACGGCAGGATCAGGCCCCGTTAAGATTACAAAGATCTATGTTACAAGAACAGGCCTTTCAACAAATTCAGATATAGAAAATATCAAAATAGTTGACGCGGCTAACGGAGCTTACTATGGAAACATAGCTAGCTTGAATGTTGACAACAGGGCAATGGTAACCTTTACTCCTGCATTAGAAATAGCGGCAGGAACATCAAGAACTTTTTATATCAGAGCTGCTGTAAATAACGGCGTATCAGCCGGAAAGACAGTTGCTTTGGGTATAGCTTCGGCTTCAGATATAGTGTCTGATGCTTCTTCTGTCGCAGGGGCTTTTCCGATAACAGGGGCCAACAAAACAGTTGTAACCTTGGATATAGGAACAGCAACTATATACGAAGAAACAACAACAGATTCTACTCCTGACATCGGAGATAACGATGTTCAGGTTTCGGCCTTCAAAATATCAGCAGGATCAACAGAAGCCATTACCATTGAGTCTATAACGGGCATGGAATATGGATCAGCTTCTCTGACTGATGTCAAGAACATTGAACTGTATGATGTGACTGACGGCAAAAGCCTTGGAACAGTAGCTAGCTACAATGCCGAAGGCAAGGTAACCTGGAGCAACTTGAATATAGTTGTCGGAAAAGGGGAAACCCACAGGTTTAAGATATTGGTGGACGTAGTTGGCGGAGCCAGCTTAACCACGAATATTGACCTTATTGACGGAACAGACGTATTGGTTAATGTCAAAGGCAACACTTACGGATTCTATATTACTCCGTCAAACAGCTGGACAAGCTCTGACGGTCTCGGAACTAACCAGACGATTGGTTCGGGAACTCTAGTGGTTTCCAAATCATCTACCGGTCCTGCTACGGGAAATATAGCCGTAGGAGACGATATTACCTTAGGTGCATGGGACATAGAAGCTCGCGGAGAGGAAATGAGGATTACCCAATTTATAGTAACAGTAACCGTTACTGACTTAACTGGTTCCTCTTTCACAGCAGCTGATGTAACCAACGTCAAACTGTATGACGAAAACGGCAGTATAGTGGCAGGTCCAAACGATCCTTCGTCTGGAGACGTCACCTTTACCGATACGTTTATCGTGCCAGTAGGAATTCACAAATATACCTTGAGAGCTAAAGTTGGAACTGACGCGGCTACGGGGGATACTATAATTGTGGATGCCCAGACTCCTGACAGTTCTATAACTGCAAGAGGAATGACCACCAACGATTCTCCGACAATAACTCCCTCTTCTGATGTTGCATGCAATACGCTAACAGTTGCAGCTGGAGATCTTAATGTTGTAACCCTTTCAAGTCCTTCAGGAAGAGCAGTAGCCAAAGGAACAAGTGATTTTGTCTGGGCTACTTTCTCTCTTGACGCAGGAACTTCAGGGGAAGACATTAGCGTAACCTCCATTACTGTAACTAATGATGATAGCACTTACTATGCAGACATAAACAATGCCGAACTGTGGGCGGATCTTACTTCTGCAAACAGCTCAAGAGGTGATGTTTATGAGACAAAGATTTCTGACACCAAGCAGCCAGCAGCCACAACCCAGGCATTTCCTTTATCAACGACAATTACAGTTGCGAAGGGAACATCTGTGAGATTGGCTTTGGTTGCTGATTTGGATGCTTCCGCAAACACATCTGGCAGTCACGTCTTCAGCATAGCTGCTCACGGAGATATGACGAGCACTGGAGTGGACACAGGATCTTCTATACAAGAAGATGTAACAACCACATATAAGCAGTCATTTACAGTATCTTCTTATGGGGTTGTAACTGTCACGAGGGATTCTTCAATTCAGAATGCCGACATTATATTAGGCGGACAGACAGCTACTCTGAACGTATTCAGAATAGCAGCCAACAATGTGGAAGATATGGATCTTGATAATATCAGAGTTACCGTAACGGGTGGCGATGATGTGGATACATACTACTTCTACAATGGAGATACGCTAGTCGGATCGGTGCCCGGTTCTACGCTTACTCCGAGAGTTGATTTTGCTGACGGAACAGTTACAATTCCTGCAAATGGATATGCAAAGATTACTCTTAAGGCCAAGATGAAGAATGTAGACGGATCTATAACAACGTCCGACACTACAGTAGGAGCCAGCATTTCTACAGCAGGATACGTGGGTTTGACGGGATTATCTTCACAACAGTCAATATCCTCAACCGATGTGGGCATTGCAGGCCTTTCTCATCAATTATATGAGACAAGACCTTACTTCTCGCTTGCATCAGTACAACCTTCTGGAACAATATCTGCTCCAAGCTCAACCTATCTCTTGGCCGTATTTGATGTGACAGCAGCTTCTGCAGAGGATGTTACGTTTAACTCTTCTCATCAGGTGATTGTCAATATCGAAGCCAGCCCGTATGATACGAATGGAACAGCAGGTAATTGGTATTTGAAGGATGAAGCAGGAACGACTTATGCCACTACCGAAGTAGCAGACGCTTCTTTGGCGGCAGGCAGCAGCGTTACCTTTGCCTTCAATAACAACACATTCACTGTTCCTGCGGGCCAGACAAAGAAGATGTACATCTACGGCGATCTTTCAGACTTTGAAGCCGAAGGAACCACTGGAAACAATTCTATCCAACTCTGGCTGGACGATGCTGCTAACAACAACTGCCAATTCGGAATTGATGGATCTGGAGACTACGCCGAAGGTGCTATAATCTTCCGCGGAGATATCTGGGCAGTAACTCACAGCAACTAATTCTTGAACTGAACCCTCACGTCACTTGTGGAGACGGAGCGAGGGATAGCAGAAAGCGTCCTCATTATTGGGGACGTTTTCTCTTGCTTGCCCCGTACCGAACTTGTTCTGGTTCGGGGTGGAAGTTTGAAGAGAATAAAAAGAGCCCCCTTGCGGGGGCTCTTTTGTTGATGTTGATTTTATTTTAAGCTGTTCAAAAACTTTCTTATATTCTCTTCGGATTCCGGAGAAATCCTCAAAACTATATTAGCTTCTTCTCTTGCTTTATTATATTCTTTCAATTCCTTATAGACAAATGCAAGAGAAGCATGATATTGAAAGTTATCCGGTTCAAAAACAATTAGATTCTTATAAATTTCTTTAAGCTGTCCATATATTTCAGGACTCTTAGGAATACTGGCATAAGCGTTTAAGATCCTCTTTAGGGAATCCGGGCTTTCTATGGAGTATCCGTTTTCTCCGGCTGTCCTGATATTTTCTTTCCCTTCCTCTATATTTCCCGAATAAATATTCGCGATTCCTTTTTCCCACCAGAAATCAGGGATATTTGTTTTGGATATTAATTCATCTGTTTTTTCTATGGCTTTGTTGTAATCTCCCAAAGCAATAGCCGATCTAATCCAATTTATCCATTCTATGATAATTTCCTTTCTTTTTGGGCTTAATTCTTGGGCTTTTTCTAAACTAGAATAAGATTTTTCTAGAAGCTCATTTTTGTTCTCTGAAAATTGAATAAGGATATTTGAATATTCTGCGGACAAAAGCCACCCCCTGGTATTTTCGGGTCTTATTCTAACAATGTCATCCAAAACAGAGACTGCTTTTCTAGAAAGCTCTTCTTCTTTTTTAGGATTATTCTTTATGCATTTTGCCAGCATATCTACATATTCAAGGCCTGCATATTGTTGTATAAATCCTTTTTTATAAAAAACAGAATCCATTTTTTGGACAGCTTCTTCGCAATTATTTTTAACTGCTATATTTATTTCCCTGTTCAAAAAAAGGGGCTTTATATTAAATTGGTATGCAAAAATAAAAATTAGCAGAAATAATAATGCAATTAAAGCATATTTTGGCCAGCTTAAGTATCCTAAGAGGATTTTTTCTTTTGCGGGCTCTTTTTGGCTTGACAAGATATTTAGAGAAAAAGCAATAAGGACGAAAAAGATAAGATAAGTTGAAAATGTGTCAAAGCTGAAAAAAGCCGTTGCAAGATAGGCGATAAAAGATGTTTTTATCCCATGGGCATAAAGAGATTTATCATGCCTTAGTCTATAGAAAATAATTCCCAGAAGAGAAAGATAAATTATCAAAGCGGGGATTCCGGTTGAAACCGCAATATCAAGAAAAATGTTATGCGATCTGTCCCACCAAGCCCCTCCTTCTTTGTGGATATTGGGAAGCCCAGAATCATAGTATTTGTCAAAGGCGACAGATATATTTTCTAGTCCCCAGCCGAAAAAGGGCCTTTCCTTTACAGCGTTAAGAAGAATACTCCAGCCTGCTGGCCTGGGATCAGTCGTAAAAAGCCTGGCGGTAAATCTTTCAGAAAGAGAAAAAAGAGTCGGGTTTTCTTTGATAAAACCGAATCCAGAAAAAACATTGAAGAGATAAATCAAGACCACAGCAAAAACCAAAATAGATCCGGCCGCAATCTTCGGCCAGGGATGTTTTTTGGGATAAAAAAACAAAAAGTATATCAATCCCGCAAAAATTCCAAAATAGGCGGCTCTTGTTCCGGTTAGGAATATAACAAGCATATAGATTAGAAAACAGGCGAAATAAAATATTCTTGAACTTTTCTTTTCTTCTTTTATTGCGAAAGCCAGACAAAGAAAGGAAAGTATTGCCAGATAGAGGGCTAAGAATACGGGAGAGCCCAAAGTAGAAGGAGGCCTTATGGGATATGGAATTATTTTGTCTCCGAATATCCTAAACTGCTGGATTAAAGCAAAAAGAGATACGAGGAGTCCTACGACAAAGGAGAACTTCCAAACTTTTTCCCATTCTTTTTGTTTTAAAAATAAAAAAATAAATATAGAAAAAAAGAAATAAAAAACTAAATTTAAAAATCCGCCCGCCCTTAAGGGGGATCCAAAGAAGCTGAAATAAAGATCTTTTGAAAAAATAAGAGAAATAGCATTTATGCAGAGAAATACCGCTAAAATCCAAAAAGGCAGGAAAACGCGGCTTTTTTTATCTAAAAGCTCTTTAATTTTTTCTTTATATGATATTTTGCCAGAGATTATATCTTTTAAGAAAAAGAAAAACACTATGCTCATTACTATTTTAAAAATAATTGTCTTTCCCCATGCCGGAGGATAAAAAAGCAAGGGCGAAGAAAGAAGGGGCAGGGCTAAGACTATAAAAATGCAGGCAAGATATATTTTCCGGCTCATTTTGTGAGATTTTTAATAAACTCTTCAACCTGGCTCTTCAGTTCGGGAGCAAGTTTTATCACAACAAGGGCTTCTTCCTTGGCCTTCTTTGTTTCTCCCAGCTCCTTATAGGCATATGCAAGAGAGGCATGGTATTGGTAGTTGTTGTAGTCCACATAAAGTATCAGCTTTTGATAACAGTCAGCCAGCTTAAGATAAGAAGCTTCTTTTATCTTTTTATCTTTGGTTTTTAAAGCTAAATCCATGTAAGCTATTATTGTTTCGGAAATAGGCTTGGGGGAAATAGGATTAAACCCTCTTTTTATGGCTTCTTTTTCGGCAAAATCCGCATTATCCAGCTCTTCTAGATAAATATGCGATAGGGATTTTTTCCACCAGCAGAGCGCAGATTCAGGAATATTATCTAAGCATTTATCAGCTTCTTTTGTTGCCCTTTCATAATTTTTTGAGAGGAAAAGAGAATCTATAAGGCCGGAAAACGATTCTTCTCTTTTGGGGCTTAATTCCAGCGCCCCTTCAAAGGCCAAAATAGCTTCTTCTGCTTTGTCCAAAGCGTTTAGGTATGATGCTAATGTTATCCAGGTTCTAGTGTAAAAAGGCCTTAATTCTTTTTCTTCTTTTAAAATAGAAACAGCTAAAGGGGCCAGTTCGGCTTTAGTTTTGGCATTTTGCTGGATACAGCCCCTTATAATATCTGTGTACTGGAGCCGCAAATAACTGTCTATAATGCTTTTTGAAGAGGCGATGATCCCCATTTTTTCCAGAGCTTTATCGCAGTTCCCCTGCTTCAAATAAAAATCAGCGTAGTTTATTTCTTTGTTTATCTTTAGGGGCTTTAAGCATCCATGCCAAAGAAATGCTATAAGAACAAAAAAGGAAACGAAAATAAGGCCTGTTTTCCAGAGAGAAACATCTGCTCTCTTTTTCTCTTCGCCTAGTTCATCTTTTGAGATAATTTTTAATCCAAAAGCAATAACAAAAAAGAATATCAAATAAGTTGAAAATGTGTCAAAGCTAAAAAGATTGGCTCCAAAGTAAGCAAAGATGCTGGTCCGGACACCGTGCGACATTAAAGGATCTTCAGACTTTCTTAGTTTTAGAAAAAGAACTGCAATAAAAGAGAGGAATGCAATTAGGGCGGGGATTCCAGACGAGACGGCTATGTCAATCAAAAAATTATGGGCTTTGTCGTACCAGCTTCCCCATGCTCTGTTTATAAACGGCAGAGCAGGGTCATAATACTTGTCAAAAGCAATAGAGTAATTTTCGGGGCCCCATCCCAGAACAGGATTTTCTTTTATGGCTTCTGCAGAAAGCTTCCAAGCAGAAAACCTAGGATCTTCCAAAAATAGTCTTACAGACATTCTGTTTAAAAGTTCCTGCGCTTCTTTGTTGTTGTTTAGGGCGGGGAGAAAAAGATCTCTAGATACATAATTGACCCTATAGACGCTGTAAACAGCAAGGAAAAGAATCAAAACAGCAATAATTTTAACTGCCCAAAGCTTTTTTTGGGGGAAGAAGAAAAGAAAGTAAAGAATTCCTGCTAAAAGCCCGAAATAAGAAGCTCTGCTTCCGGTAAGCAGGATTACGTAAAAGAATAAAATAAATGCGAAGACGTAAAAAATCTTTTTCCAGCCCTTTTCTTTAAATAAAAAAGAAAGAGCCGCAAAAGCCAAAAGCAAAAGATAAACCGCTAAAAAAGTAGGTCCTCCCATTGTCCCCGGAGGCCTTTCGGCATAGGGAATAATGGTTTTTGAAAATATGCCGAATTTTTGGAATACAGCCACGAACGAGACTAAAATGCCTGAAATTGTCGCAAAGAACCAAATCCTAGGCCAGTCCCCTTTCTTAATTATCAAAAAAGCCAGAATAGCCGTGGCTACGCACAAGAAATAATTAAGGAATCCTCCTCCCCTGAAAGGAGATTCCCAAAAGCTGTAAAAGGGATCTTTGGAAAAGATAACAGATATAAAGACAAGTGCTAAAAATACGGCAAGTGTCCAGGATGGCCAGAAAACGCCACTTTTCTTATCCAAAAAATCCTCCCTTTTTATATATCCTTTTTTTGAGGCCAAAAGATATATAAATAGGAAAATAAGAATAGAAGAAATTATTCTGAAGATTATCGCCTTTCCCCAGGCAGAAGGGTGAAGCCAGGGAGGAGCTGAAAAAAATGGAAGAAGCAAAATAAAACAAAAGGAATACAAAAAAACCTTGTAGTATTTGTCGGGAATTACCATTGGTTCATTATGCTATTTTGAATTCTCAAAATCAAGCTTGACTAGTTGGAAATAAGTGATAAGGTATGAAGCAGTTCGTTAAAGTTCTTGCCCCAAGAAATCTAGAGTAATTGATTTTGAAAGGAATAGCTGTATGGATCGTAGATGGTGGCAGGTGTATCCGTGTTTGACAAAGAAGGTTTGGGATGATCATTCGGGAAGGGCAGTTCTTGGTCACGACTTTACTCATGCCTTGCTTGTCGCCCAATACGGGGACATAATTGCAGGAGAAGATGCGGTCTTGGCCAAACTGGCCTGGGTAGCTGGAATTTGCCACAATACGGACAGAATTTTCTCTCCGGATGAAGAGAAAGAAAGGGTGCGCGGATATCTAGAGCTTACGGATTTTACAGAAGAAGAGAAACGACTAGTTTTGGAGGCTGTTCTGCACCACAGCGAGAAGAATAAAGACGATGACAACTCTGTTACGGTCATCTTAAAGGACGCCGATCGTCTTGCCGGGGCTGGTGTTCTTTGTCCAATTAGGGCGGGACAACATCTCCACAATATTCCTGTCTTTGATCCTGGACACATCTTCCAATTTCTTCCGGGAGAAAGTTTCCAGAGTGCATTTACAGTGCTAAGCGGGCTACGCTTTACGCTTGAATGGAGGGACATGCTGAGATGCCCCATTGCGATTAATCTCGGCAGGGAATGGTTTGGTTTATTGGAATTTCTGATTGGAAGGCTTCAGCACCAATTGGTCCAGGCGAGAGTTGATGAGTTTGAGTGTCCGAATAATTCTGCCATACCTTCTGAAGAATAAGAAGGAGATTGTGCAGACATAATGCTCTTTGCTCTCACAAAAACGCAAGTTATTGTTGAGAGCTTTTTTTATTTCCATTAAATTGTTATACTTAAAAATATGTTGAGAATAAGCCTGCCTTGCTCTCCCTTCAAAGAAGAAGAGCTTTATGCTAGAAAAGATATTTTGGAAAGTTGTTTGGGCAAAAATTATCCTATCGGTTTGGAGCTTTGCGGAAAGTGGAAAGATTTCTTTGATTTGGAATCCTTAAAAAATGCAGAAAAGAATCTTAAAAAATTCAGGAAAGAAGCCGGAGAAAACTTCTTTTTTTCTCTGCATGCTCCCATAAAAGTAGAGGATATAGCAAGCGATACATTCGGTTTGGAGAATAACAAGGGATTTGAGGACTTTTCCCACATTCTTGCTGTTGCAGAGCGTTTCGGGGCTTCTCTTGTTAATTTCCATGCTCCTGTATTTTCAGAGGTCTTGCCTCCCAAAGAAGAATCAGCTTCTTTAGTTGAAAAACAGATAAAAAAAGTGTCTGAATATGTTTCAAAAGCAGACTTTAAAGGAATAATCTGCCTTGAAAACATTCCCGCCTGTTATGATCCTGGCTTTGGATTCGGGGTGGGCTTTAATAATCTAGAAGATTTCAAAAATCTGCCTGGCGGAGTTTTCGCCACTGTGGATTTGTGCCATTTGGCAACCCTTTCTAATGACCTGGTTAAAGAAATGGAAAAGATCGCTCCCATAATCAAGGAGATACATTTTAACGACGGCAAGACGGGGTCTGATGGGTTTGAGGGGGGGCTTGTTCCGGGAGAGGGAGATATATCAATCAGGGTGTTTAAGGAAGAAATAACTCCTTTTTTAAAGAAGCTTTCAGATGTTAACATAGTTATAGAAGTTTTAAGAGAGGATTTTATATCTTCCGATAATTCAAAGAAAACCTTGGAAAAACTGGCAAAATGGCTGGACATATTTTGAATTTATACTACAATTATTTCTATGAAGATAACTGTCATAACTTCAGGTTACTTTAACCCCCTGCATATGGGGCATGTGAGACTGATAAGAGAAGCCAAAAAGCTGGGGGACGAATTAATAGTCATAGTTAATAACGATAAGCAGGTCAAGATAAAAGGAAGCGTCCCTTTTATGACAGAAGAGGAAAGGGCGGAGATTGTAGAAAGCCTGAAATATCCGGATAAGGTTGTCCTCTCAATAGATAAAGACTCTTCTGTGGCAAAAAGCCTAGAGAAAATAGCTAAAAAAACGAAGGGAAAACTTATCTTTGCCAAAGGAGGGGATAGGAGCATAGATAATATACCTGAAAACGAAAAAGAAATTTGCGCGAGATATGGAATAGAGGTTTTGGGCAATGTCGGCGGAGACAAGGTTCAAAGCTCCTCCTGGCTTATCAAAAAAGCTGCTAAAAAAGCATTATGAAGAAGATTCTAACAGCATTATTCTTATTAATTATTACTTTTGCGGTAATTTTTTCTTTTAAAAGCGCGGATTCTCCCGCAAAGGAAAAGAAAGAAGGGGGGATTATTTTCTCCGTTGAATCAGAGGCATTTGTTTTTTTTGAAGAAAATGCCAGCGCGCTTGAACTTTTGGCAAAAACCAAGATTCCCTTTGAAACAAAAGATTTCAGTTTTGGAGTTTTGGTAGAATCAATAAAAGGGAAAAAGAACGGGGAAGAAGGGAGGTACTGGTCTTATTATGTAAACGGTGAAATGCCTATGGTTTCAGCAGATAAATATATAGTTAACAAAGGGGATAAAGTGGAGTTTAGATATGAATAAATTTATTCTCATCCTTATTTTCATATTTATAGGCGTAAGCGCCCGTCTCCTGCCCCATTTTCCCAATGCCACTCCTTTGATGGCAATAGGGCTTTTCGGCGGAGCTTATCTCTCCCGAAAACTGTCTTTTGCGGCCCCGGTTGCGATTATGCTGGTTTCGGACGCAATCATAGGTTTTTATGACTTAAAGCTGATGGTTTTTGTCTACTTCTCCCTGCTTATGCCGATATTCCTCGGTTTTTTAATTAAAAAAAACAAAAAGTGGGGCAATATTTTTATTCTTTCAATCGTAGCTTCATTTTCCTTCTTTCTGATAACTAATTTTGCTGTTTGGGCTTTTTATCCATGGTATTCCAGAGATCTGGCGGGATTAGTAAACTGCTATTTGATGGCTTTGCCTTTCTTTCGGAACGCCCTTTTTGGAGATCTTTTCTATGTAGCAGTCTTTTTTGGCGCCTATAAAACAGCAGAGTCAATAGTCAAGCATAAGAACTTTTCAAGGAGAAACTATGGATATCTTAACTAATGTTATAGGGTATTTGGCGACTGCGGTAGGCATTTCCATAATGCTACCCCAGATAGTAAAGTCTTGGAAAAGCGGAAAAACAGGAGACCTGTCCTGGGGAATGGCCTTCTTGTACTTTGCCAATTGCTGTCTTTGGCTTATCTACGGCCTCCTTATAGCTTCTTTGCCCATGATAATGGCAAACGGAGCAGGAGTGGCTATAAGCTTAGTTCAGCTGTTTCTGAAGAAGAAGTTCGGGTAGTGTGAGCTCTTTTGACCCTTTTTGGCCCTTGTTGACAGGGGCCTTTCTTTTATCTAAGATGAAATTAATGGCAGAAGAAATTAAGCCGAATAATGTTTATACGACAGAAGAAGCTCAAGAATATCTTAAAGTGAGCAATAGCACCATCAAGCGCCTTCTTAAAAACGGAATTATCAAAGCAAATAAGGTAGGCGGAAGGTATAAAATACTGGGTTATGAGCTATTGAGATTGGTTTCTCCAGAGAGGGAGACTCCGCTTGAAAAGGCGTACTATAAAATAAAAGGCAAGACAAAGGAGATAATAAAAAGATGGTAATCCTAAAAAATATTATAAGCTATCAGGATCTAGAGAGGATAAGAATTGAGAATAAAGATAAAAAGATTGCTTTTTGCTCCGGGTGTTTTGATATTCTACATTCAGGCCATGCCGTATTCTTTGGCCAATGCAAAGAATTTGCCGATTTATTGGTGGTAGGGTTGGGAACCGATCGAATAATAAAAGAGCTTAAGGGTTCCGAAAGGCCTGTTAATAACGAGCAGAACAGACTTTTTTTATTGGCCTCAATGAAAGATGTGGATTATGTTCTCTTAGCTGACGAAGAATTAAGTTCGGGAAAAGTTCATTTTGTTTCTCTTTTGAAAAAACTAAAACCAGATTTTTATATTTTGAACGACGACGATTCCGCTATTGAAGAGAAAAGAAAATTGTCCGAGACTTTGGGGATAGAACTTAAAACGGTTAAAAGAGTTGTTCCTGATTTCTTGAAGATGGTTTCTTCAACCGAAATAATCAATAAGATAAGGAGGGCATGAATACAATCGTTATAGACTCTAAAAGAAAATTCAAACTGGATTTTAAGGAATTTTGGATATACAGGGAGCTTCTGTATTTTTTTGCCTGGCGCGATCTTAAAGTGAGATACAAGCAGACGGTTCTGGGAGTTCTTTGGGCGATTCTCCAGCCATTTGTAACTATGTTTGTTTTCACTATTTTTTTTGGAAGAGTGGCTGGCATAAATTCTGGGGACATACCTTATCCTATTTTTGTTTATACTGGCCTTCTTTTCTGGACTTTTTTTTCGGGATCTTTGAGCGGGATATCCTCAAGCTTGCTGGGAGGCCAGAACCTTATTCAAAAAGTCTATTTTCCCCGGCTTATTCTTCCGCTTTCTTCAACAATTGTTTATTTCGTAGATTTTCTGCTGGCAACTGTTATTTTTGCGGCTCTAATGGTTTATTACGGCTTTGTCCCGACATTTTTGGGTATAATTCTGGTAATTCCCTGTCTTGTAATAACATTTCTTTCTTTTTCGGGATTGGGATTAATGCTGGCTGCTATTAACGTAAAATACAGGGATGTGAGATATGCTTTGCCTTTTTTTCTCCAGCTTCTTATTTTTATAACGCCGGTCATATACCCGACTAGCATTTTAGGAAGATACCAATGGCTTTGGTATTTGAATCCAATGTCAGGAGTCATAGAAACAATGAGAGCCGGCCTTTTGGGGACGGGAGCGATCAACTGGAGTCTTTTAGGAACATCAGCCCTGATTGGCATTGTTTTATTCTTTGCGGGCATTATTTATTTTCGCAGGACAGAAATGTTCTTCGCTGACCTTATATGAAAGTCATTGAGGTTGAAAATCTTTCAAAGAGTTATCGCATAGGGTTAAGAAAGGAAGCGTATTTTTCTTTGAGGGAAGACATTTCTAATTTTATAAGAAATCCAAAAGATTGGATCAAAAACCGGAGCAAGGGAAACTTTTGGGCTTTGGACGGGGTGAATTTTTCGGTTGAAGAAGGAGAAGTCCTTGGGATAATAGGGCTTAATGGAGCCGGAAAAAGCACGCTTTTAAAAATACTTTCTAGAATTACTCCGCCCACAGAAGGGAGGGCTGTGATCCGGGGGCGGGTCAGAAGTCTTCTTGAAGTCGGAACAGGATTTCATCCTGAACTTACCGGCAGGGAGAATGTTTATCTGAATGGAGCCATACTGGGCATGACTAAAAAAGAAATAGAATCCAAATTTGATGAGATAGTGGAATTTGCTGAAATCGGGCAGTTTCTAGACACTCCCGTAAAGAGATATTCAAGCGGGATGTATGTCCGGCTGGCCTTTTCGGTGGCTGCCCATTTAGAGCCCGAAATTCTTATAATAGACGAGGTTTTGGCAGTCGGCGATACTGCTTTTCAGAAAAAATGCCTTAAAAGAATGGAGGGCGTGGCAAAAGGAGGGAGAACGGTGCTGTTTGTAAGCCACAATATGTCTGCAGTGTCTTCTTTATGCAATAAAGCCATATTATTGAGCCAGGGGAAGATTAAAAAACAGGGCAGGACTGATGAAGTGGTAAATGAATATCTTTCACTTGACGGAGGGTCTTCAAGCCAAATTTCATGGAGTTTGGAGGATGCTCCGGGATCGGATACTCTTAAGTTCAAATCTGTGAAAGCTGTCAATGAAAAAGGAGAGGTGTCTCAAAATATAAAGAAAGAAGATCCTGTTATCGTCCAATTTGAATTTTGGTGCCTTAAAAAATCAAAGATGAACCCCGTTTTCCATATTTATAACCAGTTTGGAAGCTTAGTGTTTTATGCTACTAATCTGCACGATAAAAAGTGGGGAAAAAAAGAATATGCACCCGGCCTTTATAAATGCTCCTGCAGAATACCCGCCAATCTTTTGAACGAGGGTACTTATACGGTAAATGCTTATTTGAGTTCCGATATTTCAATGCCTGCGGATGCTATAGCAGAGCCTGCGGTTTTTTTCAGGATCTACGAAGAAAATTCAGAAGAAAGAATAATTTATATGCCCGGCCAGCATTTGGGAGCCATCCGCCCCCTTTTGGAATGGCAGACCGAAAAATTATGATAAAAAAAGTTTTAATAACAGGAATAACCGGTTTTGTAGGAAGCCATTTGGCGGATTTCATATTGGAAAATCATCCCGAAGTTCAGATTGTAGGGCTGGTTCGGTGGAGGTCTCCGAAAGAGAATATAAAACACTGTTTAGGGAAAATCACTCTTTGTCAGGGAGACTTGGTTGATCTTTCTTCTTTGCAGTCAATGCTGGAAAAGCACAGGCCGGATGTTATTTTTCATCTGGCGGCCCAATCTTATGTTGACTTTAGTTTTCAGGCCCCCATAGCCACTCTGCAGTCCAATGTCATAGGGACAGCTAATCTTTTGGAGGCAGTCAAAAAGTTAAAGTTAGGTTCGGGGTACGATCCTGTGGTGCATATCTGTTCTTCTTCGGAAGTCTACGGGCAGGTAAAAGAAGGGGAGACTCCGATCAAAGAGGAGAATCCTTTTCGTCCGGCCTCCCCTTATGCTGTGAGCAAGGTGGCAGAAGATATGCTCGGATTGCAATACTGGCTGTCCTGGAAGATAAGAACTATAAGAACAAGACTTTTTACGCATAGCGTAAGCAAATGGACGCCTATTATTTTAAGAGACTCTATAAGCGGGTTGATAGATATAAAATATATTTCAGAGATCAGGTCTCCGTTAAAAAGGGGTGGCTATCTTTCTGGAACATTGTTAAAGGATGGTACACAAGTTTGGGACTTGAATAGAAATAGCATGGAGGTATGGAATGACGGAAATTGGATAAAGATTAAGCATATATCTTGCCATCCGATTAATGGTGTTAAAATGCTAGAAGTGGCTTGCCGCGGAGGAGTGATAGATGCCACAGACAATCATTCTTTGATAGACGAATCTGGCATGGAAGTAAAGGCAGGAGAGTTAAAAATCGGAAATAAAATTAAATTGACATTTTTTCCTAAAATAGAAATTACTTCCGTGAACGAAGAAGTTGCTTGGTTGTATGGTTTTTTTGTCGCGGAAGGCTGTGTGAGCGGCGGCCGGATGCACATTGACAATAAAGACGAAAGTAAATTAAAAAAAGCTCAAAATATTTTGATTAAAAATTTAGCAATTGATAGTAAGATAATCCCAGGGGAAGGCGGCGTTTACAGATTATATTTAAGAAAACCTTTTTATATTGCTAAACGTTTTTATCAAGATTGTTATGCTGTCGATAAAAATAAAAAAATTCCTCAAATTATTCTTAATGCCGATAAAAAATCTAAATTAGCTTTTCTTTCTGGCTATAATGACGGAGACGGAGACTTGAGAAATAAAGTAAAAAGCAAGTTTTACAGATTTAAAACAAAATCACCTATTTTAGCATTAGGAATTTGTTTTATTATAGAAACCGCATTGAACTGTAAATACAGAATTATTGTAGAGCATAGAGATGAAAAAAGATATTTTGAAATCAGATGTCTTTCTCAACTGAAAACCAATAGAGGAAGACATTTATTGAAAGGAGATAACGATATTGTAAAAATAACAGAATTGCAATATTCTGGCGAAGTCTGGGATCTTGAAACCGAAAATCATTGGTTTCACGCGGGGATTGGAGGCAATATTGTCCACAATACTGGTCCAAGGAGGGGCGAAGTCTTCGTTGAATCAACCTTTGCAAAGCAGATAGCTGAAATAGAAGCAGGGCTAAAAGATCCGGTTGTTAAAGTGGGAAATCTTGAAAGCATAAGGACTTTTCTAGACGTGAAAGATGCTGTAAGGGCATACTGGATTTTACCCGAAAAATGCACCCCCGGAGAAGTATATAATGTGGGAGGCGTTGAAACCATGACTGTAAAAGAGATGTTGCAGAAACTCCTGGCTCTTTCTACAGTCAAGGATATAAGAGTGGAGCAGGACCCTGAAAGATTAAGGCCGTCTGATGTTACTTTGCAGATTCCTTGCACGGACAAGTTCAAGAAAGAAACTGGCTGGGAAGCAGAAATTAAGTTTGATGACACTTTAAAAGATATTCTTAATTATTGGAGGAATTATTTAAGCAAATGACAATTCTGGATTTATACAAAAAGGTTTATTTGATCAGAAAAGCCGAAGAAAGAATCTGCCAGCTTTATCCTGAAGACAAAATGAAGACTCCTATGCATATGTCTATGGGCGGAGAGGCGATTTCGGCTGGAGTGTGCCAAGCATTAAATAAAGAAGATCAGGTTTTGGGAAGCTGCAGAAGCCATGCCTTGTATCTTTCCAAAACAGGAGAAACAGACGAATTCTTTGCTGAAATGTTCGGCAAGGCGACCGGAGGATCAAAAGGAAAGGCAGGATCAATGCATCTTAATTCTCCTGAAAACGGCCTTATGAGCACATTGGCTATTGTTTCGGGAGGGATATCAGTGGCTGTGGGAGCCGCTTTTGCCAATAAAAGGATTAAAAACAATAAAATAACAGCTATATTCTTCGGAGACGGGGCTATTGAAGAAGGGTGTTTTTGGGAAAGCATAAATATCGCCTGCCTTATGGAGCTTCCTATTTTATTTATCTGCGAAGACAACGGTTTCGCCAAAAATACGCCCATATCCAAGAGGCATGGGTACGAATCAATTTCAGAAATAGCATCCAAATTCAGATGCAATGTTTTTGAAGAAGAGGGCGTGGATGCAGAAGTTGTTTATAATACAACAAAGAAAGCTTTGGATATAATGAAAGAGAACAGAATGCCCTGTTTTTTGCATTTTAACTACTACAGATATTTAGAACATGTTGGAGTCAACCAATATTTTGACGAATATCGCCCAAAAGAAGAGTTTGAAGAATGGAGGAAGAAAGACCCCGTGGAATTATTAAGAAAAAGAGTTTCAGAAGAAGACGCGGTTAGAATAGAAAAAGAGCAGGATGAACAGATAGAAAAAAGCATATCTCTGGCGGAATCAGCTCCTTTTGCCGGAAAAGAAGAAGCGCATAAAGATATTTTTTATGAGAAAGATAAGCTATAAACAAGCGATAAACGAAGCTTTGATTCAGGAGATGGAAAGAGACCCGAGTGTTTTTGTTTATGGAATCGGGGTTCCTGACGTGAAAAGAATATTTGGAACGACCGAGAATCTGGTGGAGAAGTTCGGAGAGGAAAGATGTTTTGACACCCCGATTTCAGAAGATGCAATGACTGGCTTTGGACTGGGCGCTTCTTTAAACGGATTGAGGCCGGTGCACATTCATGAAAGGGTTGATTTTATGCTTCTGGCGATGAATCAGTTGGCTAATATTATTTCAAGCTGGAGATACGGATCTGCAGGGAAAATGAAAGTCCCTCTCACTATAAGGGCTGTTATAGGAAGAGGATGGGGGCAGGGATTCCAGCATTCAAAAAGCATGTATTCTGTTTTTGCTCATATTCCAGGGCTAAAAGTTGTTCTTCCTACCACGGCCAAAGACGCCAAAGGCCTCCTTGTTTCGGCCATAAGGGACGATAATCCGGTTATAGTAATGGAACACAGATGGCTTTACTATCAGGAAGAAGAGGTGCCCGAAAATTTATTTGAAATACCAATAGGCCTTCCTAATATATTGAGAGAGGGGAAAGATCTTACCATAGTCGCTGTTTCTTGGATGAATGTAGAAGCATTAAAAGCGGCAGAAGTTCTTAAAAAAAGAGGCATAGAAGCGGAAATTATAGATCCTAGAACCATAGCTCCTTTTAACGACGAAATGATTATTAGATCGGTTGAAAAAACCGGAAGATGCATTGTAGCCGACAATGACTGGATTGACTGCGGATTTGGTTCTGAAGTAGCTGCTAGGGTTTCAGAAAAATGCTTTGGGAAGCTTAAGTTTCCCGTAAAAAGAATAGGATTTTCCCACATTCATTGTCCTACGGCGAGACATCTTGAAAACGAGTTTTATCCCAACGCAGAAAAAATAATAAGAACGGCCGAAGAAATGCTGGGCCTTTCCCCGGCTGATCTTTCTGAAGAAGAATTTTACAGCTATGAAAACAAATTTAAGGGACCATTTTAATCTAAATTTTCCGGCTGTAGGAATGGGCATGGGAGATTATCCCTGGAATGAAAGCCATGTTGCTACGCTTAAAAAAGGGATAGTCCTTGGCATGAATTTAATTGATACGGCAGAAAGCTACGATAAGGGGAATTCAGAGATAATTGTCGGAAAAGCAATCAAGGGATTGAGGGAGAAGGTTATTATCTGCAGTAAATTTGCTTCAGATCATAGTTCATATAAAGATGTTATAAAAGCTGCCGAAGGAAGTCTGAAAAGACTCCAAACAGATTATATAGATATATATCAGTTCCATTGGCACAATCCTAAAGTAAATATGGAAGAAACCATGGAGGGGCTTAAAATGCTAAAAGAGCAAGGGAAAATAAGATATATAGGGGTGGGCAACTTTTATCTTGGACAGCTGAAAGAAGCAGAAATCCTCGGAGAAATTTCTTCTTTCCAGACAGAATACAATTTATTTGATCATTTTATTGAAGACAAGATTCTTCCTTATTGCGAAGAAAAAAAGATAATAACAATAGCGTGCAGCCCTTTGGACCAGGGGAGAATTATACCGGACGATGACGAAGAAAAAACAAAGGTTTTTAATGCAATAGCTGAAAAATACGATAGGACTTCTGCCCAGATAGCCCTGAACTGGCTAACTATGCATCCTACGGTAATCGCCATTCCCACAGTTTCTGAAAAGCATATTGAAGAAAATGCCGGAGCTTCTGGATTTAAAATTTCAAAAGAAGATTTTGAAACGATAAGCTCTCTTTATAGCAGAAAACCAACCTATGCGCCGGTAGATAAGATAGAGGTAAGCCCCGATGGCCAGAGCAACAGGATGGTTTACAGGACAAAAAGCGAGGCCCTGGAAAATAAACTGGGTTTTATTCCAAGCCCTTCTGACCTAGCCCTGTATTTTTCGGAACATCCTGAAGAAGATATAAAGCCGGTAAGACTAATATCGGACGGAAAGGGAGGGTATTCTTTAGTGGAGGGAAGGATACGCTATTGGGCTTGGGTTATCGCGCATAATGGACAAAAGCCGATTCCGGCATATATTAGAAAAAAACTTTAATAAATTAATATGCAAAATATACCAAAATTTTACAACAGCGAAGAAGAATCAAAAGCAAGAGGCCAGTTCGCAGAGCATTTTAGAAGCTGTCCGATTCCGGATGATCAAATACTTTCTAACTTAGGACTTTTTTTAAATTCAAAAAATCTTGCAAGGATTCTTTTTATGGATCATATATACAAAAAGATAATTGACACCCAGGGTATTGTTGTTGAATTCGGAACTTGGTGGGGGCAGAATATGGCTTTGTTTGCCAGCTTAAGGGGAATATATGAGCCATTCAACCGCCACAGAAAGATTGTCGGATTTGACACTTTCACGGGTTTTCCCTCCATATCAGAAAAAGACAGCAATTCAAATCTTATGTTCCAGGGAAACTTGGGACTGCCCGAAAATTACACAGCTTATTTGGAGAAAGTAATGGAATTTCAGGAAAAAGACAATCCCCTTTCTCATATTAAAAAGTTTGAAGTAGTTCCAGGAGACGCTGTCCAGACAATAGACGAGTATCTGAAAAAGTATCCTGAAACAATAATAAGTCTCGCTTATTTTGATTTTGATATATATGAGCCGACTAAAAAATGCCTTGAAGCGATAAAACCGCATTTGATAAAAGGAAGCGTGCTGGGGTTTGATGAACTGAATGACCATGACTCGCCCGGAGAAACAGCTGCGGTAAAAGAAGTTTTCGGATTGAATAATATAAAGCTTAAGAGATTCAGATATGCGTCCAGAACCTCTTATTTTGTAGTGGAATGAACAATACTGTTTACAATTTGGATTTTTCCTCTATTTTGGGGGAGGTTTCGGAAAACTGCCGGAAACTTATAGAAAAGTTTGATTTCAGGTATAGAAAGCTGGACGAGAAAGAGCGGGACGCAGTGATTTTAAAGGTGATAGAAAGACTAAACTCTAAAAATCTTTCTTTTTCAGGGAAAGAAAGAAAAGACTCTTGGGAAAAGGGATGGTCGGAAAATTTGAAAGATTTTGTTGGCAAAGGATGCGATTTAAAAATGCTCGTTCCAAAATATATAAAACAAGATCAATCAATAAGATTTTCGGGGGACTATGTTATGCCCCTAGATTCTGACTTTGAAGTCAATTGGTATCTTGTTTTCAGAACCTGGCTTTTTGAGAATTACTTCAAAGACGCTTCAGCTATTTATGAATTTGGATCAGGATCGGGATACAACCTTCCTATTTTAGCAGAGCTTTTTCCAGACAAAGAGCTTCACGGATTGGACTGGTCGGAATCTTCTAAAATAATAGTGGATAAAATGGCGGAAAATTATAATTGGAATATGAAAGGCCATGTGTTTGATATGTTTTCTCCGGACGAAGGGCTTGAAATAAAAGAAGGCGGAGCTTGTTTGACAATGGGAGGGTTTGAACAATTAGGCGAAAATTTCATGCCTTTTCTTGAATATCTTTGCAGAAAAAATTTCAAAGTATGCGTCCATATGGAGCCTCTTAAAGAGCTGTATGATCAAAATTCTCTGGTGGATTATTTAGGATTGGAATTTCATAAAAAGAGAGGATATCTGGGAAATTTTATTTCCGCTTTAAAAGACCTGGAGTCAAAAGGAAAAATAAATATAATAAAAATAAAAAAGACGGGCTTGGGCAATCTTTTTCATGACGGCTATTGCTTCTGTGCCTGGGAACCAACCAAAAATGGCTAGAAGTCCTATTATAAGCTTGTTCGGTTCAACCATTCGTCCTGAATTGTGGATGAGGATTTATAATTCTTTGTCTTCAAATGAAATTCCCTTTGAAATGATTTTTGTGGGGAATAATCCTCCGGAATTTGAAATGCCCGAAAACTGCCATTTTATATACTCTAAAACAAAGCCAGCCCAATGTTTTGAGATAGGAGCCCGTTATTCAACGGGAGATTTGATAATGCACTTTGGAGACGATTGCGTTTTTTCTCCCCATGCCCTGGACAAGCTATACGAAGAATTTATAAAGATGAATGACGAGAAAGCTATGGTTTCCTGCAGGTTTGTTTTTGAGGGGGAGGATCTTACCGACAAGCATGGCTATTATTGGACTGATGAAAAAAGCTCTCCTAGAATGCCAGCAGGAAGTTTAATGAAAAAAAGAGTTTGGGAAAAAATAGGCGGAATAGACAAAAGATTTATTGCTCTGTATTGGGATCTTGATATAGCTATGAGGATGTATGAAATAGGGGGCAGGTTGGTCTTTGCCAAGGATGCTTATGTAGAGGAGTTAACGGGCAGGGAGGTTTTAAAAAGAAAGTTTCCTATACTGAAAAATCCCTTGATATATAAGGTTGTGGCCTGGGGCTATCATAAAATTTCAAAGCCGAAAGTTCCACCTGCCCGCCTTTTTTCGCAATACGGAGTGAGCTTGGATAGGCCACTTTTAGACAGCTTCTGGGTGGGAGAATCCTTGAGTGAATTTTACTGCGAAAAGGAAGGGAGGGGGAAACTTTCAAAAAAAAGATTGCATACTGTAGAACCATTTAAAGAAGAGCATTTTTTAACGGTCTCGCAGGGGCCCAAAGGAAAATGGACTTAAAGGAAAAATCAAATTGGATCCGCAGGCAAATTTTGGAAACGGCGGTTTTAGCCGGAAAGGCCCATTTGGGGGGAGCTTTTTCCTGCGTTGAGATTATAACAGCATTGTATTACGGAAAAATAATGAATTTTTCTCCTGAAAATCCCGATATGGAAGGAAGGGACAGGTTTATTTTAAGCAAAGGGCATGCCTGCCTTACCCTATATTCGGTGCTTTCCGATCTGGGATTCTTCAGCCCGGAAAAGCTTAAAAATTATGGCAGAAACGGCTCTATACTGGGAGGGCATCCGGACCACCGCATTCCGGGAGTAGAGGTTTCGTCAGGATCTTTGGGACACGGTTTAGGCATAGGATCGGGCCTTGCTCTTTCAGCAAAGCTTGATAAAAAGCCTTTTTCCGTCCTTGTTCTGCTGGGAGACGGAGAATGTTGCGAAGGATCTGTTTGGGAGGCGGCAAACTTCGCTTCAGCCAGAAATCTTGATAACCTTGTAGCCATAATAGACAACAACAAAGTGGGGGCCACTTGTCCAACCCAAGAATATTCAGGAATATCTCCCTTGAAAGAAAAATGGGAAGGCTTTGGATGGGATACAAGAGAAATATCAGGGCATAACTTTAACGAAATATTTTCGGTTTTATCGGATATTCATTCTAGAAATAGCGGAAGGCCCCTGGCCATTGTTGCAAATACGATAAAAGGCAAGGGAGTTTCTTTTATGGAAAATGATTTTCATTGGCATCATGGCGTTCCAAAAGGAGAGCTTTTGGAAAAAGCCAGGATTGAATTAGAATATGGAAAATAAAACTGCAATTAAAGAGCAGGACATGAGAGATGCTGTTTTTGACAGTCTTTATTCTGTTGCCCTGAAAGACAAGAATATAATCCTGCTTTTGGGGGATCAGGGCGCCAAAAGCTTTGAGAAGTTTAAGGAAAACATACCCGATCAGATAATAAACGCGGGGCCTGCAGAGCAAAATTTGATAAGCGTAGCCTCCGGTCTTGCTTTGGGCGGGAAAAAAGTGTTTGTTCATGCCATAGCATGCTTTATTACGGCAAGATGCTACGAGCAGATAAAAATTGACATAGGAATAATGAATCTTCCTGTTTCAATAATCGGAATAGGAGGAGGGTATTCTTACGAATCAGACGGCCCTACTCATCATTCAATCCAGGATATTTCCATAATGAAAGGAATTCCCGGCATGACTATTTTATCTGCTTCAGATCCTGTTCAGGCGTCTTCATTTGTAGATTTATGCTGCAGGATTTCAGGACCTTCTTACTTGCGTTTTGACAAAGGAGTTTCTCCTTTTTTGTACGAAAAAGAAAATTTTGACGCAGGATTTTCCCTGTTAAGAGAGGGAGAAGACACAATAATTATCTCTTCAGGATCCATGACGCATACTGCTTTGGAAGTAGCGGATAAAATCAACGCAGGACTGATTGATCTGTACAGGATTAAGCCGCTTAACGAAGCCTTGTTATCAGAAATTCTCAAGAAAGCCAGAATAGTAGTAGCTATAGAGGATCACTTGTCTTACGGAGGAGTCGGAACTTCTATTTGCGACTTATTGTGCGATTATGGGATCACTGCAAAATTTAAAAGGTTTGGAATCAAAGACAAAGAATGTTTCTGCTACGGCGACAAAAGATATATGTGTAAAGAAGAAGGCCTGGACGCAGAAAGCATAATAAAACAAATTAAAAATATCATATAAAAATATGGAAAATAATTTTGACAGAGAGGTTTCCGTGGAAGATTTTGCAGAATCATTTGGAACGACCGTAGAGGATATAGGCCAGGAATGCAGGGAGATAATCAAGCAGAGCGATTTTAAATACAGAATAATAAAGGGAAAAGAAAGGGACGATGTTTTTTTGAGTGTTTTGAAAAAATTGGAAACAGATAGGCAGGTGATAGGAGCTCCCGAGAGGACAGACCAATGGGAGAAGGGGTGGAATGAAAACCTCCAAGAGTTTTTAAAAAGCGGAGGAGAGATCGGAAAGCTTATTCCCAAATTTATCAGGCCGAATCAGCCGATAAGATTTATGGGGGAGTATATAATGCCCTCTAATTCAAATTTTGAGCACGATTATTTCAGTGTTTTCAGATGCTGGCTTTTTACGAAATATTTTAAGGATTTTAATGATATTTATGAATTTGGAGCAGGATCCGGGTTTAATTTAGTTCCTCTGGCAAAGATGTATCCAGAAAAAAACATTTACGGGTCGGATTTTGTTCCTTCTTCCCCCGAGCTTATTAACCAAATAGCCAAGAAATTTAATCTTAAAATAGAAGGAATGCTCTTTGATATGCGCCATCCGGATGAAAGCTACAAGATAAAGCCGGGTTCTGCTGTATTCACCGCAGGAACAATGGAACAGCTTGCCAGCGATTTTGAGCCATTCCTGCAGTATCTTTTTAAGAATCCTTTTTCTTTATGTATTCATTCAGAGCCTATAGTTGAAGAATACGATGAGAATATTCTTTTTGATTATCTGGCGGCGAGATTTCACAGAAAAAGAGGGTATACGGAAGGCCTTCTTCCGCGGCTGAAAGAACTTGAAAAAGAGGGAAAAATAGAAATACTTAAGATAAAAAGACTGTTTTTCGGCAGTCTTTTTATGGAAGGATTTACATTAATAATCTGGCAACCCAAAAAAATATGAATTTGGAAATAAAGGGAAAATATGCCTTAGTTACAGGAGGGGGCCACGGTATCGGCCTTGCTATAGCAAAGAAACTCGCAGAAGAAGGATGCAACGTGGCTGTGTGCGACATTGATCCTGAAAGAGCCAAAGAAGCAGAAGAAGAAATAAAAAAAAGAGGAGTAGAGTCTTTGGGGTTGGAGGCCGATGCGCTTAAAAAAAATGATATAGAAAATGCTTTTCAAAAAGTAATTGAGAAATGGAAAACAATCCATATTCTTGTAAATAATGTAGGAGGAGGGGGGCGTTGGGGAAGCTCGGTAGTAGAAGAAACGGACGAGCAGGTCTGGACTGATGTTTACGAAAAAAACGCTTTAGCGGCTATTAGATTTACGGTTAAAGCGATTCCTTTTATGAGAAGCCAAAAATGGGGAAGAGTAATAACAATAGCCTCAAAATTGGGGCGGGAAGGAGGAGGGAGGCCTTGGTTTAATATGGCCAAGGCGGCGGAAATAAGCATGATGAAAACATTGGCTATGAACCATGATTTAGCCAGAGACGGAATTACCTTCAACAGCGTAGCTCCAGGAGCAATAATGATTCTGGGCACAGGATGGGAAAAGGAGCAGAAAGAAAATCCTGACGAATTTAAGAAAGCCCTAGACAGAGATTTCCCTTTAGGCCGAATGGGAAATCCAGAAGAAGTAGCCAGCATAGTAGCTTTTCTTGTGTCTAAAGAAGCAAGCCTTGTGAACGGCGCTTGTATACCTGCAGACGGCGGGGAAAGCAGCAGCTTTTAATTATGGAAAAACCAATTATAAGTTTATTTAGCTCTGCGGTGAGACCCGAGCTTTGGATGAAGACATATGAATCTTTGGCTGGAAATAAGATTCCTTTTGAGATGATCTTTGTGGGAAATAAAATACCCCAGTTTAAGCTTCCTGAAAACTGCCATTTCATATATTCTGAAACAAAGCCCGTCCAATGCCTTGAAATAGGGGCCCGCTATGCCCAGGGCGAATACATAATGAATTTTGCGGATGATGTTGTCTTTTCTCCGCACGCTTTGGATAATCTTTACAGAGAATTCAGGGAACTGAATGACGACAAAGCGGTTCTTTCTTGCCGATATGTTCTGGAAGGAAAGGATATTGCAGGGGAGTGTGGCTATTATTGGGTTGATAACCATAACTCTCCTCTAATGGCTCTAAGCGGATTTATGAAAAAAGAAGTCTGGGAAAGAATCGGCGGAATAGACAAGCGATTTGTGGCTTTATTCTGGGATGCTGACATTGTTATGAGGGTTTATGAAATAGGAGGCAGGGTCGTTCTTTCAAAAGATGTCAAAGCTGAAGAATTCCATCCTTCTAAATCTTATTGGAAAAATAAGCCAAGTTTTGCAAGCAAAGTACTTGCCATGTTTCCCCGCCTTAAAGTTTTTTTAATCAAGATAATCCTCTTTTTGGAGAGAAACGAGGAAAAAAAGAGGCCACGTTTGTTTATGGAATATGGAATTCCTGTTGACAGGCCCCTCCTGGAAAGCTTATGGGTAGTTAAAAAAGAAGATGCAAAAGATATCCCTCCGGAGCTTATTCATTGTATTGACGACAGGGAAGACAGAGGAGCTTTGTTGAAAAAAAGACTCCAGCCAGTGCAGGCGTTTGAAAATAAGCATATTCTTACTGTCTCCCAAGGCCCTAAGGGAAGATGGAAATAAACATATGAAACATTTATCAAAAATAGCAGAAAATCTTTTAGGCCAGCCCATGTTTGGACTTTTATCCAGAGCCCAAGATATGGAAAGGGAGGGGAAAAAGGTTATTCATTTTGAACTCGGGGATCCTAATTTTGATTCTCCGGATCATGTTCTTGAGGCGGCAAAAAAAGCCCTGGATCAAAAGCTCACCCATTATACAAATTCAATGGGGTTAAGAGAATTAAGAGAGGCAGTGGCAAATTATGCAGAAAGAGACCTGGGCTTCAAGCCGGACCTGAATCAGGTTTTGATCTGCCCGGCCAATGCTTTGATTGACTTTACTGCAAGATGCGCAGCAGATCCGGGAGAGGAGATAATTCTTCCCGGCCCGGGCTTCCCCACTTATTACTCGGTTATAAAATACAATGGGTTTGTTCCTGTCCCTGTCCGGCTGAAAGAAGAAAACAGCTTTAGGATGAATCCTGATGATATAGTAGAAAAGATTACAGACAAGACCCGCCTCATAATCATGAATACGCCCCAGAATCCGACGGGCTCTGTTATGACAGAAGAAGAAGTTTTTAAAACGGCCGAAATTGCAGAGCATTCGGATGTCTATCTTCTCTCGGATGAAGTTTATTCAAAAATAATTTATGGAGGGAAAAATCATTTTTCTCCGAGTTTGAGGGACAAATGCAAAGAAAGAACCATCGTCTTGGGAAGTCTTTCAAAGATTTATTCTATGTCCGGCTGGAGGCTGGGGTTCGCCATAGGTCCAGAATCATTTATAAGAAAGATGGGCCTTCTTCTGGAAACCATAATGTCCTGCTTGCCTGCCTTTACCCAGTTGGGAGGCAAGGCGGCCCTTGAAGGAGATCACAGTTTTTTAGGAAAAAGAATTCAGGAATTAAATGAAAGAAGAAATCTTCTGATAGGAGGACTGAACAGGATAAAAGGCCTTTCGTGCGTAATGCCCGAAGGAGCTTTCTACGCTTTTTGCAATATAAAGGGAACGGGGATGGATTCGGCCAGATATTGTGAAGAACTGTTGGAGAATTCAGGCATAGCAGCTGTTTCGGGAAATTGTTTCGGCAGTTTCGGGGAAGGATATGCAAGGTTCTGCTATGCAAGTACAGAAAAAAAGGAGATAGAAGAAGCTTTAAGCAAAATGGAAGATTTTCATAAAAAGATATGATGAAAGTTTCAGATTATATAGCTGATTTTATAGCCAGGCAGGGAGTCAAAAAGATTTTTATGCTTTCGGGAAGCGGGTCTGTTTATCTTGACGACAGCATAGCCGGAAAGAATTTGGATTTTATCTGCGTAAGAAACGAAGCTACAGCTCCTATGATGGCCGAATCCTATGCCAGATTGACAGGAAAATTAGGAGTTGCTTGCATTACTTCAGGTCCAGGCGGGACAAATGCTGTTTCTGGGTTAAGCGAAGCATGGGTGGATTCTGCTCCTGTTCTTGTTATTTCAGGCCAAGTAGATAAGAAGCATACCTGCCACAAAGCTAATATCAAAAACTTGAGAAGCTTAGGAATCCAGGAAATTGATATAATTCCGATCGTTAATTCTTTGACGAAATATGCTCAAATGGTGGAGGACCCTGATAGCATACGATATCATTTAGAAAAAGCAGTTTATCTTGCAAAATCCGGAAGGCCTGGGCCTGTGTGGCTGGATATTCCTTTGGATGTGCAGTCCAGCATTATAGACGAAAAAATGCTTGAGGGTTGGAATCCTGAAGCTTCCGAAAAAGATTTGGATAAAAATAAGTTGAAAGAAGCAGTAATGCTTTTGGCTGAATCAAAAAGGCCCTTGATAATAGCCGGCCAGGGGATAAGGATTGCAAAATCCTTGGATGAATTCAAAAATTTGATAGAGAAGCTTAAAATCCCAGTTATTCTATCAAGGCTTGGCCAGGATATGCTTCCTTTTTCTTACAGGTATAATTTGGGGCATGGAGGGATGAAAGGATTAAGATATACAAAACTTATAATGAGCAAGAGCGATTTGATTTTGAGCCTGGGGAGCAGACTGGCTGTTCCTTTCGTGAGCGACGCTCTTTCTGAATCCGCCAAGATTATAATGGTGGATATAGATGAAGCAGAACTAAAAAAGCCCAGCATTAGAGTTGACCTCCAAATAAATTCGGATGTAAAGGAATTTATTGAAGGCCTTTTGAAAGAAGATGTAAAAGTTGATGCTTCGGACTGGCTAAAGGATTGCCAAGGTTATAAAGAAAGCTATCCTCTGGCTGGCCCTGCCAGAAACCCGATAGATCTTTACTATTTTGTAAGCCGGTTGGATGCCTTGTCAAAAGAAAATAGTGTTTTTGTTTCGGATGCTGGCTCTTCCTATTATGTAACAGGCCAGGCTTTGAGATTTGAAAAAGGGCAGAGGGAAATAACATCGGGAGCTTTTGCTTCTATGGGGCTTGCCATTCCCTTAGCCATAGGATCGGCAAGTGCCGATCCTTCTAGACAAATACTTGCGATTACAGGAGACGGTTCTCTTGAACTGAATATACAAGAGCTCAAAACAATGTCTTCCTGCGGGCTGGATATAAAGTTGTTTGTCATAAACAACGGAGGGTATGTTTCTATAAGAAACACCCAGGATGCCCTTTGCGGAGGAAGGCACGTGGGGTCCGGCCAGGCCGAAGGCCTTAATTTTAAAAAAATAGCAGATGCTTTTGAACTTCCTTACGAGTCCATCCAAAATTATGAAGAGGTTGACGGCAAAATAACAGAAATATTAAATAAAAAAGGTCCTGTATTTATAGAGGTTGTTTCGGACAACTGCCAGAAGATAATAGAACCTATAAAGCAAATATGACATTGGAAGAAAAAGCCCGATGGGTCAGAAGTCAAGTTTTAGAAACTGCTGCCCGGACAAAAAAGGGGGAGCATATAGGCGGGATATTCTCCTGCACGGATATTTTAGTTGCTCTTTACTACGGGAATATTTTGAAAGTAGATCCTAAAAATCCAAAATGGGACGGCAGGGACAGGTTTGTTTTGGGAAAAGGCCATGCTTCTTTGGCCTTATATCATATTCTTGCTGACATTGGATTTTTTGAACCTTCCAGAATCCAAAGCTACGGGAAAAATGGATCAAGCTTGGGCGTTCAGCTTAATCTAAATACTCCGGGAGTGGAATACAATACAGGATCCTTGGGGCATGCCATAGGGGTTGCCTGCGGAATGGCTTTATCTGCGGAAATAGACGGCAACAACTACAGATCGTTTGCTTTAGTCGGAGACGGAGAATGCGAAGAAGGATCCATTTGGGAATCAATTATGTTCGCAGGGAAAAAGCAGGTCAAAAACTTGGTTGGAATAATAGACAGGAACAGACTTTCGGTCACAGAAAAAATAGAGGATAAGCTTGAAGAAAAAATAAGGGCTTCAGGGTGGGAGTGCAAGACAGTGGACGGTCATTCTTTCAAGGAGCTGTTAAAAGCTCTTTCTGAAAAGCCAGATCATCCCTTGATGATAATAGCTGATACTATAAAAGGAAAGGGAGTTTCTTTCATGGAAAATAATTTAAAATGGCACAGTTCCGCGCTAAAACGGGAGGATCTGGAATCTGCCAAAAAAGAGTTATGGATATAAGAGATGCTTTTTTTGAAGAGGTTTATCAAATAGCCAAAAATAACAAGAATGTTGTTTTTATAACTGCTGACGCCGATGCTTTTAGCCTGGAAAAATATAAGAGAGATTTTCCCTCCAGGTTTGTGAACGCGGGAGTGGCAGAGCAGAATATGGTTTCTCTGGCTACAGGCCTTGCTTTGTCCGGAAAAAAAGTTTTCATTTATTGCCTCATACCCTTTATCGCAATGAGATGCTACGAGAATATAAAATCCAATATTTGCAGCATGAAACTGCCTGTCGTTATTGTGGGAGCGGGGGCCGGGTTGTCTTTTGAATTTGACGGTCCGACCCACCACGCGGTTTCTGACATAGCTGTAATGAGAACTCTTCCTGAAATAGCGATTTTTAATCCATCCGATGCGTACTCGGCTAAATTTTCAGCTCAAGCTTCGTATATGGCCGAGGGTCCCACTTATGTGAGATTGGACAAAGGATTTGGAGGTGAAATATATAAGGAGGGGGAAGATCTTTCCTCGGGGTTAAAAATTATTAGAAAATTAGAGAAAACTAATATTATAAGCACGGGTTTTATGACCCACGAAGCTTTAAAAACATCAGGGATGGGAGTTGTTGATTTATTGAGGATTAATCCTTTGAATGAGAAGAAGATTCTTGAGATTATAGACAGCTCCGACCAGATAATAACTATGGAAGAGAACTGCAAGACGGGCGGAATAGGATCTGTCTTGTCAGAAATAATGGCGGATAATAGCAGGAATATCAGCTTCAATAAAGTTGCCCTAGAGGACAGGCAGATTTTTGAAACAGGAACAAGGGCATGGCTTAGAATAAAACTGAAGATTTCAAGCAAAAACGCAAAGCCCTTTGACAAGGAACTTTCTGTCGAAGATTTTAAGAAGTCGTTCGGAGCCGAAGAGCTTTCTCCGTCTGCTGTTAAAATCATAGAAGAGACAGATTTTAGGTACAGGATTATTGAGGGGGAAGAGAAAGACGAGCTCGTAAAACATATATTATTTAAAATAGAAAACGATACGCAAATCATAGGGGCTCCGGAAAGAACAGGCCAGTGGGAGAAGGGCTGGAATGAAAATTTGGAAAGCTTTAAAAACAGCCAGGACCTGTCAAGTATAACGCCTAAGTTCATCAGGCCCAACCAGGCGATAAGGCTTAACCAGCAGTATATAATGCCTGCAGATCATAATTTTGAAAACGACTATTTTTCAGTTTTCCGCGCCTGGCTTTTTGAAAAGTACCTGAAAAATTACGACAATATATATGATTTTGGAACGGGATCAGGATACAACATAGTTCCAATGGCAAAAATGTTTCCCGAGAAACATCTTTACGGAATGGATTTTGTGCCCTCTTCTCCAGAGCTGATTAACAGGCTGGCAAAAGCATATGGCTGGAAAATGGAAGGAATTCTGTTTAATATGAGAAAGCCAGATTACAGTTTGAGAATAAAACCGGGCAGCTGCGTTTTTACTTCAGGAACCTTGGAGCAGGTTGCAAGCGATTTTGAACCCTTTTTGGAATATCTTCTCAAACAACCCTTTGATCTGTGCATTAACATAGAGCCGACCGTTGAAGTTTATGACGAGAATAATCTTGTTGACTATCTTGCGGTAAAATTCCACAGAAAAAGAGGATATACAGAAGGATATCTCCCTAGGTTAAGAGAGCTTGAAAGCCGGGGGAAAATAGAGATATTGAAAGTAAAAAGATTGTTTTTCGGGAGTCTTTTTATGGAAGGATTTACATATATGGTATGGAAAAAGAAAAATTAAAAGCCGTGGTTTATCAGATACAGTCTGCTTCATGGAAGAATTTCCTTCCGCTTTCGGCTGCGATGCTTGTTTCTTATGCCAGGAAAATTCCTGAAATAGCGGATGCTTATGATTTTGAAATCCAAATATTAAGGAAAGATATAGATTGTCCCAAGGCGGATGTGTCTGCATTTTCTGCCTATAGCTGGAATTTCAGGCACAGTCTGGAGCTAGCCAGGCATTTTAAAAATACAAACCCTAAAGGACTGGTTATTTTCGGAGGCCCGATGATTCCGAACCACAAAGAGCTGATAAAATCTTTCTTTGAAGACTATCCTTTTATAGATATTGCAGTCCATGGCATGGGAGAATGGCCTTTTTCTGAAATTCTTTTGTGCCGGATAGGAAAAAAAGAAATTTCTTCAATTTCTGGAATTTCGTTCAGATCCAAGGAAGGAATCTCAACCAAAGAGCCGGAATATATAAGAAATTTGGACGAGCTGGGTTCACCCTTTCTGGACGGGACTTTTGACCAAATCATGGCTTGTTATTCAGATAAAATAACAGGCGCCTTATGGGAGACTAATAGGGGATGTCCATACACTTGCGCCTACTGCGTTCAGGGAAATTCCAAATTTTCTAGAATTATGCCCTTTAAAAAAGAGAAGCTGGGGAAAGAGCTTGAGTGGATGGCTAAAAACAAAATGGAGTATATATTCGGAACCGACGCAAACTTCGGAATTCTTCCCCAGGATTTGGAAATAGTGGATATGATAGCCGAATCCGGAAGAAAAACCGGGTATCCCAAGTATTTTATTATAAACTGGCTCAAAAATTCAAATAAAAAAATGCTTCAAATAGTTGAAAAGCTGAAAGAAGGAGGCGTGCATACCCAGCTTACTATGAGCATGCAGAGCTTAAATCCCGCTACTCTTGAAGCCATAGGAAGAACCAATATGGACTTTTTAGAATTTGAAGAGCTGAAAAAAGAGTCTGCTGAAAGGGGAATCAGCACTTACACGGAGCTTATTCTCGGGCTTCCCGAAGACAGCTACGAGACGATTCTTGCGACTCTTGAGAAATGCCTAGACAGGCGCAGGAATCATTTTCTGGTAGTTTATCTTTTGAGGCTTCTGGACGCTACCAAGATGGCGGAGCCCGAATATGTAAAAAGATACGGGATTAAAACAAAAACCTGCCCCATAGGGATTCCGAGGCATAGATGGAATTTGAATTCGGGGATATCAGAAACAGAGGAAATAGTGGTGGCGAATTCAACCTTGCCCATTGAAGATTGGAAAAGAGCTTTTACCTTCGTTTATGCTTATCTTGCCATGTATAATTTCCGGCTTTGCTTTTTTATCTTCAACTACTTGAAATCTGAATTTTCGGTAAGCATTACAGCCCTTATAGAATATATTATTTCAGAAAAAGATTCTTTTCCTGCAGTAAAAAAAGCAATAGGGGTGATAAACGAAAGCAGGCAGGCTGTTCTGGACGGAAGAATGAATCTGATTACCCTTGATTTCACAGAAAACCTGCTTTTTGAGCCACATGAGGCAGCGTTGCTTTTATTGATAAAAGAAAAAGATCCTTTTTACCAAGAACTGTTGGTTCTTGTAGAGAAATATCTTAAAATGAGAAATATCAGGTTTCAGGAAGACATTTTAAAAGAAGTGTTCAAATACCAGAGCTCGTCCATCCCTTCTTGGGAAAAAAGAGAAAAGGAAAAGATCAGGTTTGGATATAGCATTCCTGAATACTTTGATTCTTCGGGCGTTGTTTATAAGAAAGAATCTTTTGCAGAGTCTCAAGGAACAGAAGAAATGAATCCTGTGGATTTTGTAAAATCGAGGCTTACTATTTCAAATTTTAAAATAAACCAATTAAAAAAGATATGATACAAAAAGATATTTTAGACAGTTTTAGAGGAAAGAAAGTCCTAGTGACAGGGGGCACGGGCCTCATAGGAAGGCAGGTGGTTGATATTTTGGCGGAACAGGGAGGAATTGTTAAAATCGTCTCTTTGGACAGAATAAACGTAGATGACAGAGCAGAGCATGTTTACGGAGATTTGACTGACCTCTCTTTTTGCAAGGAAGCTACGAAGGGGATGGATTTCGTATTCCATATTTCGGGCATAAAAGGATCCATAGAGGTTACCAAAAAAATGCCGGCAAGCTTTTTCGTTCCTTTGCTGATGATGAATACCAATATGCTTGAGGCCTGCAGGATAAATAATGTGGAAAAGGCAGTATACACAAGTTCCATAGGAGCTTACAGCTCTGCGGAAGTTTTTAAAGAAGACGAAAACTTAGAGGGTCCTCCTATGGATATGTTTCCCGGCTGGGCGAAAAGAATGGCTGAACTTCAGGTTGCTTCGTATAAGATACAGTATGGAATGGAGAATTTTGCCGTTGTGAGGCCATGCAATGTCTACGGGCCGGGAGACAATTTTGACCCTGAAAACGCAATGGTAATACCTTCTTTGATGTACAGGATTCTTCATAAAGAAAATCCGGTCGTTGTCTGGGGGGACGGCAAAGCCATAAGGGATTTTGCTTACAGTAGGGATGTCGCTGAAGGAATAATACTGGCTCTCTACCACGGAACCAAGGGAGGATTTGTAAATTTAGGATCCGGCAAGGGATATTCAGTCAAGGAATTGGTGGAATCTTTGAATAGTTTTTTAGATTTTAAGTATGTATTTGATAGCACAAAGCCTTCCGGTTTTCCAAGAAGAGTAATGGATATTTCTTTAGCTAGAGAAACAATCGGATACGATCCTTCCACCCCTTTAGTCCAGGGGCTTAAGGAAACCTGGGACTGGTTTGTCCAGCACCAGGACGAATATTTAAAAAGAAAGAATTATTTTAAAAACATATGATCCAAGCGTCAAGAACTGGGCTGGAAAGGGTGCTGATGTTTCAGCTTAACCACTTTGAAGACCACAGGGGCACATATACCCAGCTTTACCATAAGCAGGATTATGAAGAAGCCATAAAAAAAGAACTGGGCGAAGATGTTCAGTTCCTTGAAGATGATTATGCCTGGTCAACAAAGAATGTTTTGAGAGGAATACACGGCGACGATAGAACCTGGAAGCTGGTCACCTGTCTGTTCGGGAAATTCTATATAGTCGTCGTTAACTGCGACGAAAGCTCTCCTAATTTCGGAAAGTGGCAGAACTTTATACTTACCAGAGAAAACGGAAGACAGCTTTTAATCCCTCCTAAGCACGGGCATGCTTACCAGGTTTTATCCGATAACGCGGTCTTCAATTACAAACAGTCTTGCTACTACCAGGGGATGAACCGGCAATTTACTTATAAATTTGATGATCCCAGGTTTAAAATCTGGTGGCCGATTAAAAACCCAATTATATCAATGAGAGACGAAGAAGGAAAAGTAGTATGAAACCTGTTATAAGTCTATTCAGCTCTGCGGTGAGGCCTGATCTCTGGATGAGACTCTACAAGTCATTGAAAAAAAATGATGTTCCTTTTGAAGTAATATTTGTCGGAGACAACCCTCCCAAATTCAAGCTTCCTGAAAACTGTCATTTTATCTATTCTGAAACAAAGCCTGTTCAATGCGTTGAAATAGCAGCAAGATACGCGACTTCAGAGTACATTATGCCTTTTGCGGACGACTGTGTTTTTTCACCCCATGCATTGGACAATCTTTTACGGGCTTTCAAAGAGCTGAATGATGAAAAAATAATACTTTCCTGCCGGTATGTCCTGTTTGGAAAAGACATAGCCGAAGAATCAGCTCGTTATTGGGTGAGAGAACCGAATTCTCCGATTATGCCGGCAGCCGGCCTGATGACTAAAAAAATGTGGAAAGAGCTGGGGGGGATAGACAGGTCTTTTATGTCTATGTTTTGGGATTTGGACTTGGCTATGAGAATGTATGAAATAGGAGGAAGAGTTTTGCTTTCAAAAGATGCCTGGATTGAAGAGTTTCATCCTTGGAATAAAATAATTAAAAAAAGGCCCAAAATAATGCAAAATAAATTTATCCATAAGACAGCTTCTTTGTGCTACCAGAGTGTTTTTAGAAAGGGAAAAAAGAAAACGCGCCTTTTTATGGAGCACGGGCTTACTACGGACAGGCAGCTTTTGGACAGTTTTTGGGTTCCAAAAGATCCTGGATTTTCAGGTCCAGTCCACTGTCTAAATAATGCCCCAGAAATGGGAATATTATCAAAAAAAAGGTTAAAGCCATTTTTTCCTTTTGAAGAAAAACATCTCCTGACTATTACCCAGGGGCCAAAAGGAAGGTGGAGATAAAAATATATGGGATATTTTGAAAATAAAAAAGTTTTGGTTGCGGGTGGCTCCGGATTTATCGGGACCAATCTGGCAATAAAGCTTCTTGAGGATAAAGCCATAGTGAGGTCTGCTGATCTACAGGAACCGCAGTTGAGAAATTCTAAGGCAGAGTATGTTAAGCGCGATTTTACCAAAGAAGAAGACTGCCATAAGGCGGTTGAGGGAATGGATTATGTTTTTATGGCTGCCGCAAATACTTCAGGAGCTGCTGTGATGGAAAAGACCCCCCTAGTCCATGTTACACCCAATATTATGATGAATAGCTTGATGCTCAAGGCAAGTTATGAAGCCGGCGTAAAAAAGTTCTTGTTTATAAGCAGTAATACAGTATATCCTAATTCGGAAGATCCGGTAAAGGAAGAAGATATGGAATACGGAAATCTTTATCCTAAATATTATTTTGTCGCCTGGATGAAGCAGTTTTCAGAGGTTCTCTGCGAAATGTACACAAAGGTAAAAAACCCCATGAAAACAGTAGTTGTCAGGCCGGCTAATAGCTACGGCCCCTATGCTGAATTTGATTGGGAAAGATCGCACGTGATACCGGCTTTGGTAAGAAAAGCGGTGGAAAGACACGACCCCATAGAGGTATGGGGAGACGGAAACGACATCAAAGATTTTATTTATATTGAAGATCTTGTTGAAGGAATGATGCTTGCGATGGAGAAAATAGAAAGCTTTGAACCGGTAAATCTTGCAACGGGCCAACCCTGTACCATAAAAGAAATACTGAATGCTATCTTAAAAGCTGCTGATTACGAAGACGCAAAAATAGCATTTGACGCTTCAAAGCCGACAATGATTCCCAAGAGACTTATAAATCCTGCCAAGGCGAAAAATCTTTTGGGTTTTGAGGCAAGAACTTCTATAGAAGAAGGCATAAAAAAAATGGTTGACTGGTATAAAAATAAGACAATAAAGTAATGCTTATAAGTAAAACACCATTTAGAATATCTTTTTTCGGAGGAGGCACGGATTATCCTGTTTGGTATAAGGAAAATGGAGGATCTGTTTTGAGCACGACGATAAACAAATACTGCTATATAAGCAGCCGTTATCTGCCGCCCTTCTTTAATTATAAATATAGAATAAGATATGCGACGAGAGAGGAGGTTTCTGAAATATCAGAAATAAAACATCCCTCCGTAAGAGAATGTTTGAGATTTATGAATATAGACTCGGGGGTTGAGATGGTTCATACTTCTGACTTGCCTGCTATGTCGGGAATAGGGTCAAGCTCTGCTTTTACCGTAGGATTTTTGAATTCTCTTTACGGACTTTCAGGAAAGATGGCTGCAAAAAGGCAGCTCGCCCTAGACGCTATAAATGTAGAGCAGAATATAATAAAAGAAAATGTGGGATCTCAAGATCAAACCGCTGCAGCTTACGGGGGGTTTAACAGGATAAATTTCGGAGGAGCAGAAGAGATCAGCGTTCAGCCCGTGATAATAAGTTCTGAAAAGCTTCAAATCTTGCAGGACCATTTGATGCTCTTTTTTACGGGATTTTCCAGAAGCGCCTCCGATATCGCAAAAGAGCAGATACAAAAGACTCCGTCCAAGAAATCCGAGCTGTCTATGATGAAATCAATGGTTGACGAGGCCGTAGGCATTCTTTGCAAAGATAACTTTAATGTTTTTGAATTTGGAAAGCTTCTTCATCAATCCTGGCTTTTGAAAAGAGGGCTTACCAGCTTAATTTCCAACAGCCAGATAGACCAGATTTACGAAACGGCTTTAAGGGCGGGAGCTATAGGAGGGAAGCTTTGCGGAGCCGGAGGGGGAGGATTTCTTCTTTTATTTGTCCCGCTCGAAAACCAAGACAGGGTAAAGGATAAACTTCAGGGATTTCTCCATGTTCCGTTCCGCTTTGAGTCTGCTGGAAGTCAAATAATATTTAACGGTCCCCAGGAATCATATGAAAAACAGGATATTGTCTTCAATAGAGGTTAAAAAGAAGATTTTAGAAAACGAAGAAATCCTTTCTGAAATCAAAGAAATTTCTGATGTCATGACTTCTTGTTTTAAATCAGGAGGAAAAGCCCTTTTTTGCGGAAACGGGGGGTCGGCCGCAGATGCCCAGCATTTGGCAGCCGAGCTTTCGGGAAGGTTTTACTTTGACAGAGACCCATTGCCGGCCGATGCCCTTCACTGCAATGCCTCTTTTTTAACCGCCGTTGCAAACGACTATTCTTATCAAGAGGTTTTTTCAAGAATGGTAAGAGCTTTGGGGAAAAAGGGAGATGTTTTGGTCGGCATATCAACATCCGGGAATTCAGAAAATATAGTAAAAGCTTTGGAAACCGCAAACAACCTGGAAATGATAACAATAGGAATGACGGGCGAGGGAGGAGGCAAAATGTTTAAGCTGTGCAGGCATATTATAAAAGTTCCTTCCAAGGATACGCCTAGAATCCAAGAGGCCCATATAATGATAGGCCATATTATCTGCGAACTAATAGAAAAAAATATCTTCTCATGAAAGCAGTTATCGCAGCAGGCGGAAAAGGAACACGCCTTAAAGCAAATATGCCCAAAGCGCTGGTGAAAATAGGAGAAAAACCTGTAATAGAGCACCAGATTTCGCTTTTGAAAGAAGGCGGAATAGACGATATCACGGTTCTTTTGGGGCATATGGGGGATCAGGTGAAAGACTATCTAAAGAGCCAAGTTTATTGCGTTCAGGAAAAAGAACCATTAGGAACAGCAGGTGCGTTGAAACAGCTGGAAAAAGAAATAAAAGAAGATTTTTTATTCCTATCAGGAGATATTATGATGGATTTTGATGTTCCAAGATTTGTCGGCTGGCATAATCAAAAAAGAAACCCTCTAGCTTCTTTAATAGTTCATCCCAACGATCACCCTTTAGACAGCGACTTAGTAGAAAAAAACAGCATGGATGAGATTATCCGCCTTCATACAAGGCCACATGATGTTTCTAAAAACTTTCAGAATTTGAGCATAGCTTCGGTAATGATGTTTTCTCCCGAAATATTCGGATATATACCTCAAGGCAAATGCGACGTTGAAAAAGATGTTTTTCCGAAAGTTATTCAGGCCGAAAAAAGGATGTATGCCTACAACACGCCGGAATACTTTAAAGATATAGGAACTCCCGAAAGGTTAAAAAAAGTAAACGAAGATTACTTTTTAGGGAAAATAAGCAAATTTAATTTAAAGAATAAAAGAAAAGCTGTGTTTTTGGACAGAGACGGGGTTATAAATGAGGAGGTGGATCAATTAAGCAGAGCGGAGGATTTTAAAATGTATGACTTCACTCCAGAGGCAGTCAGAATGATAAATGATTCCGGAATGCTGGCTGTCATAGTCACGAACCAAGCAATGATAGCAAAGGGTTTTATGACAGAGTCAGACCTTTCAGAAATCCATAAAAAGATGGAAACGGGGCTTTCGGCAAAAGGAGCTAAGATAGACGCTGTATATTATTGTCCCCACCATCCCGAGAAAGGATTCAAGGGTGAGATAGAAGAGCTAAAAATAGACTGCTTCTGCAGAAAGCCCAAGATAGGCCTGATAGAAAAAGCGGTTTCCGAATTGAACATAGACCTTAAAGAAAGCTTTTTTGTAGGAGATTCAACAATTGATGCCAAAACTGCAGAAAACGCAGGAGTCAGATTTATAGGAGTAAAAACAGGGTATGGGATGAAAGACCAAAAGCATCTTTTAAAAAGAGACCTTCCCTTAGCAAATAATTTATTGGAAGCAGTAAAATGGATAATAAACCCCTAGTAAGCATAGTAATGCCTGTTTATAATTCCTTTAGGGACTACCGGACTTTTGGGAGGCCGCTTTTGAACCAGGCATTGGATTCTCTTTTGAGCCAGAGCTATAGGAATTTTGAACTTATCATAATAGACAGTTTGTCTTCCGATAAGACGCCTGAAGTTTTGAAAGAGTATGCCTTGAAGGACAAGAGGATAAAATATGTTCTAGACAAAGAAAAAATGAGGGCTGAAGAAGCAATTTTTTTCGGCTGTTCCTTGTCTAAAGGAAAGTATTTGATGGTGGCCAATGACGATGATTTTTGGAATTCTGAATATATTTCAAAGCTAGTTTCTTATTTAGAACAGAACCCAGATATTGATATGGCCTATGCTAACGCGGATTTCGTGGACGTGGATAATAACATAACCTGCTCTTCTTTCCTGGATGCCAAAGACGCCTATGGAGAAGAAAGGTCTCCGATGGATAACTTTTGCTTTTACATAAACAAAAGGAACTGCCTGCCTATAGCTTTCGGGATTTTCAGGTTCGAGTTTTACATAAAATCTACAGTTAAGGATCCCTTTGACGATCTAAGAGCTAATATGGACAATCTTTTGATGGCAAGACTGTTTCTGAAAGGAATGAAATGCCATTTTATAAATGAAAGACTTTTTTCTTATCGGGTCAGGCCGAGAATGCTTTCGGACGCTCCCTTGATAAAAGGAATGCCCAGTTTAGAAACTCCTGTTCTTCTGTGGCTTTATTACGTAAGGCACCAGCTTTACTTTTTAAACGAGATTGAAAAAGAAATAGAGGAGAGCGGATTCTCTTTTGAGCAGAAAATTCTGATGAAATCATCCTCAAGGGACTCTTTTCTGGTTCATTCGGCAAATCTTCTTAACTGGATAAAGAACGACTATATGAAAGACAGGAAGGATTACAGCAGGATAATGGGACTGCTGGAGAAAAAACAGGTCCTCAAGAATATTAAAAGCCCCTATTCTTATAACGGAAATGATATAAGGATGCACCCTTTGGTTTTAGGAAAAAGAATTGAAGAATGTCTAGTTAGAATCAAGTCTTTCGGAAATGCAGTTTCGGAAATAAGAGAAAAAGACAAAATATCTTCGGATATAGTTGAACTGATAAAAAAAGAAGAATCGGAAATAATCAAAGAAAAAGACGCTCTGGATAACTTAAAAAAGGAGAGGCCTGAAATACTTTCTGAAAACAGGCAAAGATCTCTTGCTGGACACCCCAAAGCTACGGTCATAACAATGTCGTATAACACAGGAAAGTTTCTTGAAGATACGATGAAGAGCGTACAGAACCAGACTTATGATAATTTTGAACATCTAATTATAGACGGAGCTTCCACGGATGGCACATTGGAAATGCTGAAAAGATATCCTTTTATCCGCCTTGTATCTGAAAAAGACGAAGGGTCATATTATGCTTTCAAAAAAGGGATGGCTATGGCAAAAGGAGAATATATATTTCAATGTTCAATTTCAGACGGCTATCTTGATAAAGATTGGATAAAGAAATGTATTGAAGCCATGGATGCTAACCCTGACATTTCTTTAGTATGGGGGCTTCCTGAATATATGTCCGAAGAAGGAAAATTACAGGAAATATCTTATTTCCAATTCCACAATGAAATGCCTCCCCAAAAGCAGGAATATATTTATTATTGGCTCTCAACTAATTTTTGGCTTCCAGAGGGAAATTTCTGCGTCAGAAAGAAAGTTCTTGAAGAATGCTTTCCCGAAGAGCCGAAGGAGGATATGGAGCCCTGGTTTGAATTTAACTACAGATTTAACGAATCAGGATATCTTCCTTTATTCATTCCCTCCGTAGCTAATTTCGGAAGGACGCATGGCAATCAGCTGGGACAAAGGAACAGCAGTTATAAAAAACAGCTGAAAAGATATCTTAAGCAAATCAAGCTTTATAAGCTGAAAATTATATTCGGAATAAAGAGGCACAGGTACAAAGATGCAAAAGGGAATATTCTTCCTTTAATTTTTTCTAAAAAGAAATTCGTGGGAAAATATATGTTTAGGACAGACAGTCTTGTAGTTAATTTCAAAATGTTTGTAAGCGTTAGGTTCGGTTTTCTCATCAGAAAAATGCCAAGATTATATAATTTTGGAAAGAATTTACTAAATAAGATAACAAAATCATGAAACTTCATTTAGGATGCGGAGAAAAGTATTTAGAAGGATACATTAATATTGATTTTCCTCCTTCAGAGCATACCCTGGTAAATCCCAAAGCCGATATCTTTCAGGATATCAGGACTTTAAGCTATGAAGAAAACAGCGTAGACGAAATTAGAAGCCATCATTTATTTGAGCATTTTCTAAGGCAGGAATCCTTAAAACTGCTTTCCGACTGGAGAAAATGGCTCAAGCCGGGGGGCGTTCTATTTATAGAAACTCCGGACTTTGAAGAATCAGCCAAGCTTTTTGTTTCTGCTTCCAATATAGAGAAGAAGTTTAGGTTAGGAAGGCACATGTTTGGCTCTCATGAGGCAGATTGGGCTGTGCACAAGGACTTTTGGAGCAGAGATAAATTTAATTTTATCTTGGATAAAATGGGATTTGAAAATATTGAATTCAATCAGATGAAATCTTTATATGCTAAAAGCTTTTTTTCGGCCGCTCTTGGAAAAGTCTTGCCCGGATTTTTGAAGCCAATTGCGGGGGATATCTTGCCCAACATACAAGTGAAAGCGAAAAAGTCATCCTCTTTTATAAACGAAAGAGAAAGAATAAAAGAAATACTTTCTATGTCTCTAGTTGGAACAGAAAAAGAAATGCTAGACGTCTGGCTTAAAGACATATGACAAAAATTCTTTACATCGCTTTAAAGTATGATTATGGAGATCCAAAAAGAGGATTCGGATTTGAACATTATAACTTTTACGACTCTCTCGTTAATATGGGGAATGAAGTCGTTTACTTTCCATTTGATGAAGCGATGATTAATTATGGAAAAGAAAAAATGAACGAACTTTTGCTGGAGACAGCCAGAAAAGAAAATCCCGATCTTTGCTTTTTCTTTCTTTTTGGGGACGAGATAAAAAAAGAAACCGTAAAAAAGATAAGTTCTGAATTTCTGACATTTAACTGGTTTGCGGATGATCATTGGAGGTTTTATAATTTTTCCAGGCATTGGGCTTCCTGTTTTACCTGGGCGGGGACAACCGACTCCGAAGCCCCAGAAAAATATAATAGGATTGGAATTAAAAATGTGATAAAAACACAGTGGGCCTGTAATCATTTTATTTATAAGCCCTTGGGGGGAGAAAAAAGGCATGATGTTAGTTTTGTCGGCCAGCCGCACGGAAACAGGCCCCAGATCATTGAGAAATTGAGAAAAGCGGGGATTAATGTTAAATGCTGGGGAAAGGGATGGCCTGCAGGCCGAATTTCCCAGGACGAAATGATAAAGATATTTTCAGAAAGCAGGATAAATTTGAATCTTACGAAAAGCTCAAAAGACAACCTTATAAAGTCTTCAGCTAAAATATTTTTATCCGGAAGGTCTTTGAAAATAAATCCTCCAAAAACATGGATAGATAACTTCAGATCAATGCAAGCAAAAAAAAGAGAGCAGATAAAAGGCAGGACTTTTGAAATTCCTGGTTGCGGAGGATTTATGATAACAGGAAAAGCAGATAATATAGGAGAATATTATAAGGAAAACGAGGAGATTGTTCTATATAAAAACACGGAAGATTTGATTAATAAAATAAAATATTATTTAAAGGCCGAAAAAGAAAGGGAAGAAATAGCCGAAAAAGGCTATAAAAGGACTCTCAAAGAGCATACTTATGAAAAAAGATTCCAGGATATATTCAGGGCCATTGGTGTCAGTGGTTATTCCGACCTATAACGGATCCAAGCTTATAGGCAGGGCAGTTGAAAGCGTTTATTCGCAAACGTTTAAAAATTTTGAAATAGTAATTGTTAACGATGGATCGGAAGATAATACTCTGAATATTATCTCAAATCTTAAGGCAAGGGTTATAGATAATAAAAAGAATCTGGGGTTTGTGAAAAGCTTGAATATAGGAATAGAAAATTCAACAGGAAAATACATAGCTCGGCTGGATGATGACGACATATGGATTGATTCTGAAAAGCTTGGAAAGCAAGTGAGATTTATGGAAGAAAACCAAGATTGCGTCCTGTCGGGAGGAGGAATTATAAAGACGGATGGGAGAAAAGAGATTTCAAGGCATTTATTCCCCGAAAGCGATAAAGACATAAGAAAAAAAATCCTAGTAAGTAATTTATTCAACCACAGCGCAGCGATGTTTAAGAAGAAAGATTGGCAGGAGACAGGCCGGTATGATGAAGAATTTGGTTTTTTTGCAGATTATGATTTGTGGCTCAAACTGGGAGGAAGAGGGGTCTTCTATAATTTTCAAGAATATTTTGTAAATTATTTAGATAAAGAAGCCTTAGGGAACTACGAAGAAAGAAATAGAAAAATCAGGAGAAAGCTCAAGCTGGTTATAAAATTAAGGAACAAACACAGAAAAAATTATCCCGGATTTATAAAGTCATTGGGATACTGTTTTTCTTCTTACCTTTACTCTTATTTATGAAAATACTTTTAACAGGTTCAAGCGGGACAATAGGAACAAGAGTTTTTGAAAAGCTTTTGGAGAAAGGACATAAAGTTGTCGGTTTTGATAGAAAGCCCAATATATGGCATTCTAATTTGGACAAGCTCACGATAAAAGGAGATCTTTTGGACGGCCTAGACGGCCTTCCGGGAGATTTTGACCTTATAATTCATCTGGCTGCCAACGCCAGGGTTTATAATCTTGTTTTGGATCCTGATCTTGCCTTTGAAAATGTTTCTTCTATTTATAACATTTTAGAGTTTGCAAGAAAGCAGAATATAAAGAAGTTCATTTTCTCAAGCAGCAGGGAAGTTTATGGAAACAAGAATCTGCCCTCTTTTAAAGAAGAAGACGTGGATATCCATCTTTCTGAAAGTTCTTACGGGGCAAGCAAGCTTTTCGGAGAGGCAATGGTTTACAGTTATAAAAGATGCTATGGCATAGAGTATGTAGTTTTCCGGTTTTCAAATGTTTACGGAATGTATGATTTGACAGACCGTTTTGTGCCCCTCTTGATAGGGAAAATGATGAGAGGCGAAGAAGTTGATATATACGGAGCCGATAAAGTCCTTGATTTTACATATATAGACGATTGCGTAAACGGCATTATAAAGGGTATTGAAAATTTTCCTAAAATAAAAGATAATACTTATAACATAGCATATGGCAAAGGAGAGTCCCTTTTTAAGACAGCAGAGCTGTTGAAAGAGCTTTTAAAGAGTTCAAGCAGAATAAATTTCAAATCCAATCGGCCGGGAGAAGTTATCAGGTATTCGGCTGATATTTCAAAATCCAAAGAGTTGCTTGGCTATAAGCCAGAATATCCCTTAGAAAAAGGAATGGAGCTGGCAGTAGAATGGTATTTAGAAAATAAAGAAAAAATATATGGATAATTTTTGGAAAAACCGCAATGTGCTTGTGACGGGGGGGAATGGGTTTATCGGCGGAGCTTTAAGTTCAGAGCTTGTGGAAAAAGGAGCTAACGTCGTTGTTATCTTAAGGGATTGGCCCCGTTTTGGGACGCTAAATCTTTTAAGCATTGAAAGAAAAGTGACCATAACCCCAGGATCTGTTTGCGACCTGGATTTGGTTTCAAGAGTTTTGAACGAATATCATATAGACTCGGTTTTTCATCTTGCCGCTCAACCAATTGTAAGCACAGCCAATGCGTCTCCTTTGTCTACGCTAGAATCCAATATAAGGGGATCGTGGATTGTCCTTGAGGCGTGCAGAATGCATTCTAGAATAGAGAGAATTGTCGTAGCTTCCAGTGATAAGGCCTATGGAGAACATAAAAACCTTCCCTATACTGAAGATATGCCTCTTTTGGGTAATTCTCCCTACGAAGCGTCAAAAGCTTGCGCCGATATTTTATCCAGATGTTTTTCAAACACTTACGACTTGCCTATTGCGGTCACGAGGTGCGCCAATACTTACGGCGGAGGAGATCCGAATATTTCGCGAGTGATTCCCGCTACGATATTAAAAATTTTGAAAGGGGAGGATCCGGTTATCTGGAACAAAGGAACCGCGGGAAGAGATTTTATTTACATAAAAGACGCAGTGAAAGCATATTTGTTATTGGGAGAAGCATTGGATAGAAAAGATGTGCGCGGAAAAGCCTTTAATTTTGGCTCAGCCAATCTTATTTCTATACAAGAACTCATAAAATTAATTTCTTCTTTAATGGGAAAAGAGGATATTAAGCCGGTTTTGATGTCCAATCAAGATGTGATAAAAGAGATAGACAAGCAGTTTATGTCTTTTGAAAAAGCTAAAAAAGAGCTTGGGTGGGAACCAGAGTGGACAATTCAAAACGGCCTGAAAGAAACAATAGAATGGTATAAAAATCATATAAACGATTTCAATGACTCCTTTAGTCTCAATAATAATATCAACCTGCAACAGAGCAAATTATCTTAAGAAAGCGGTTGCAAGCATTTTGGGCCAGACCTATAAAAACATTGAATTAATCATAGTGGACAATGGTTCTTCGGACGGAACGGCAGAGCTTGCCAAAAATCTCAATTGCAGAAAAAAATACATATTTAATGAACCAGATTCTTTTTCCAGAGGCGCTTCTTCTAATATAGGAATTAAGAATTCTTCCGGAAAATACATAGCCCGGCTGGATGATGATGATTGGTGGTCGGATCCTAAAAAACTTGAAAAACAAGTTTTATTTTTGGAAAATAATCCAGAATATGTTTTAACCGGGGGAGGAATGATTGTTTTGGACAAGAAGGGAGCCGAAGCGTTCAGATGCTTTTTTCCGGAGACGGATGAAATGATAAAGAGTTCTCTTATTTTTGACAACCTTTTTTCCCACGGAACGATTGTTTTCAGAAAAGACAAGGCGGATGAGGTAGGAGGGTATAAAGAGCATCCCGGAAATTCGGAATTTCCGGAGGACTGGGATTTTTGCCTAAAAATGGGGAAGCTGGGAAAGCTTTATAATTTTCAGGATTATTTTCTTTATTATCTCCAGGCCGGACAAAATACTTTTAGACAGGGGTTAAGGCAAAATTTAAAGAATAATTTTCAGATCAGAAAAAATTACAGGAAAGATTACTCCGGATTTAAAAAAGCGGTATTTTTTAGCTTGCTCGCGAGTTTTTATTATTTTATGCCTTTTAAAAAAATAAAGAAGTCGGGAATAAAGATATTCGGTCCTCCTAATTATAGAAAAATCAATGGATAAAAATGTAGGAATTTTAGGGTTTGGCGAAATAGGCAAAGCAATTGCCGAAATTTATCGTTTGTCGGGAATTACGCCAAAGATAAAGGATCTAAACAGAGACGACAGTATGGAAAATCTCGGAGTTTTGAATATCTGCATCCCATACTCGGCCAGCTTTGTTAAAATTGTGAAAAAGCAGATTAAAAAGTCAAATCCCGATCTGGTTATTGTCCACTCAACTGTAAAAATAGGAACGGTTCGGAGGATTGGCCCAAATGCAGTTCACAGCCCGGTAAGAGGAGTGCACCCCGACCTTGTTAAAGGAATAAAAACATTCGTTAAGTATATAGGAGCTGATAGTAAAGAAACAGGAGAGACGGCCGAAAAGCATCTAAGAAAGATCGGGTTAAAGACAAGGATAATGATGCCCTCTGAAACCACAGAAGCTTTAAAGCTTTGGGATACCACCCAGTATGGATGGATGATAGTTTTAAACAAAGAAATCAAAAAATGGTGCGATAAAAAGGGCCTGGACTTTGAAAAAGTGTATAGAGAAGCGAACAGATCCTACAACGAGGGGTACGGAAAGCTCGGCAGGCCGGAAGTCGCAAGGCCTTGCTTGAAATATATGCCAGGAAAGATAGGCGGGCACTGCGTAATACCGAATTGCGAACTCTTAGACAGCAAGATAGCAAAGCTTATCCTGGAAGAAAACAAAAAATGTGCGGAATAGCCGGAATCTGGGATTTTTCCGGAAAATCTGTGGAGAAGAATCTTATTGAATCAATGGCTTCTTCTCTTGAGAGAAGAGGTCCTGACGGCCAGGGAATTTATCTGGACGGCAGTTTTGCTTTAGGGCACAGGAGACTTTCTGTTATAGATCTGACCGATAGAGCTTGCCAGCCTATGTCCAGCAACGGTATTTGGATAACTTATAACGGAGAAGTTTATAATTATAAAGAAATTAAAAATGAGCTTTTGTCGCTAGGGCATTGCTTTAGAAGCGATTCGGATACCGAAGTGGTTTTGGAGGCATACAGAGAATGGGGAATAGAATGCCTCAAGAAATTCAGGGGGATGTTTTCAATGGCTGTTTGGGACAATGGAATATTATTTTTAGCAAGAGACAGAGCGGGTGTAAAACCCTTGTATTACTACTTTGACGGGAAAATCCTTGTCTTTGCCTCTGAACTGAAAGCCATATTCAACCCCCCGGGCTTTAAAAAAGAAATTGATTTTGACTCTTTGGCTTTGTATCTTCAATTTGGGTATATTAAAAGCCCTAGGACTATTTTTAAAAATACCTTTAAAGTAAAACCGGGGCATTTTCTTAAGATCAAAAAAGGAGAAATCAAGGAAGAAAAATACTGGGATATTTCGGATTTTTATTCTGAAAAGAATGACGGGAAAGAGCTTGAAGAAAGATTGAAAGAATCTTTTAGATACAGATTGGTTTCAGATGTTCCTGTGGGGATATTTTTGAGCGGAGGGGTAGATTCAAGCACAGTTTCTGCTCTCTTAAGCTCTGAAACCCGCCTTAAAACTTTTACGATAGGATTTCATAATAAAAATTATAACGAAGCTCCTTACGCCAAAAGAGTGGCCGATTATCTAAAGACAGACCATCATGAATTCTACTGTGCACAGAAAGAAGCTCTTGAAACCGTTTTTTTGCTTCCTGAAATATATGACGAGCCCTTCGGAGATAGCTCTGCTATTCCTACTTATCTTGTTTCCAAAATGGCCAGAGATTATGTTAAGGTGGCGCTTTCGGCCGACGGGGGAGACGAGCTTTTTTCAGGATATACTTACTACAAGAAAATAAGCAGGATTTTCAAATTAAGAAAACCATTGTTTTTGGCAAGGCAGTTTATTCCTTCAAAAAGCATCAGAATGGAAAAGCTGAAAAAGATGCTTGAAAATAACGATATTGAAAGCTTTTACAGGATAATTTTGAGTTATTGGATGGAGGACGATCTCAAAGATATTTTAAAAGTTCCCTTTAACAGAGAACATCCTAGTTCTTTTATTTCAATGCAGGATTCAGATTTTAAAACTTATCTTCCGGATGATATTCTGGCCAAAGTAGACCGGGCCTCCATGGCAGTAGGGCTTGAGGCGAGAGAACCCTTTTTGGATCAGAATATTATTGAGTATGCGGCCGGAATGCATGCAAAGGATAAAAATCAATTAAAAAAGATATTGTACAAATATGTTCCAAAAAAGCTGGTTGACAGGCCGAAGCAGGGATTTGGAATACCGGTGCACGAGTGGCTGAAAGAAGATTTAAAACCCATTCTTATGGATTATTTATCCCCTTCAAAATTAAAAAGGGGAGGCATATTTAACGAAGCGTCTGTTAAAAGAAATTTAGACGAGTATTTGGGAGGGAAAACCGAAGCCGGAAGAAAAATCTGGGTTCTGCTTTCGTTCCAGATGTGGCACGAAAGATGGATGTAAAAAGGCCGATTTTTGTTCTTTCTTTGGATGTGGAGCTTGCTTGGGGAACTTTTGACAAAAACGGGCTCAAAAAATACAGCAGGCATTTTAAAAAAACGAGGAATGCCATAGACAGTCTTCTGGACTTGTTAAAAGAATACGAAATCAAAGCTACCTGGGCTTTTGTCGGCCATTTATTTTTGGACAGGTGCGATAAAAACCACTCGGATGTCCTTAGACCCTTCTATTCCTGGTACGGAAAAGACTGGCATTCTTTGGATCCTGGCACGGACATAGAAAGGGACCCTTTTTGGTATGGAAAAGATATTCTTTTAAAAGTTAAAAATGCTTGGCCTAAGCAGGAAATAGCCACTCATACTTTTTCCCACGTGATAATGGATGAAGAGTGCGCCGAGGAAACCGCAAGATCGCAAATTAAAAAATGCATTGAATTGGCGGAAGAGGAGGGTATTAAGATAAAATCCATGGTTTTTCCCAGAAACAGGGTAAACCATACAAAAGCGCTTGGAGAACTTGGTATAAGAACATTCAGGGGCTACTCCAAAAAGAAGAGGTTATCACGCATTATAGACCAGATTTTTGCCAGGACGCCCGATGTTTTTCCTTTGAAAAGCCTGGTTTTGCATGATAATGTGCTAGAAATTAAAGAATCAATGTTTTTGACGTCTTACGACGGATTAAGAAAGCTTATCCCGTCCGGAATAAGGGTTTTGAGAGCTAAGAGGGGAATAAAAAAGGCGGCTTCTGACAATTCGATGTTTCATTTGTGGCTGCATCCTTTCAATCTTGCCGGAAACCCGAAGCTCCTAGGTGACCTTGAAAAGATATTTATTCTTTCAAAAAAACACGGCCTTTCAAGCTTAACAATGGGAGAAGCGGAAGAATTATGGCGAAAATCCTGATTTTATCATCGCGAAAAAAGAACAATTATTACCTGATAAACAAGCTTTCAGAAAGATTTGAAATCTGCTTTGTTATTTACGAAAGGCAGTCATTTAAAAAAAAGCTGAAGATTCTGAAGAATAGGGCAAAAAAGCTGGGATTTTTAAAGGTTATAGGCCAGCTTTTATTTCTTTTGCTGGACAGGATATACCTTAGCAGATTTTCAAAAGCTGGAGCGATTCTGGGAAATCCAAAAAAGCCCGGAATTCCTTCAAAAGAGATACAGGATATAAACAGCTTGGAATCGGGAAAGATTATAGAAAAAATAGCTCCGGACCTTGTAATTGTTTCAGGAACGGGGATAATAAAAGAAAATATATTAAAGTTATCCCGGGTTTTTTTGAATATACATTGCGGAATAACTCCTAAATACAGAGGGGTTCACGGCGGTTTCTGGGCTATGTCCAAAAAAGACTTTGATAATCTGGGAGTTACGATTCATATGGTAGATAAAGGGATAGACACTGGAAAAGTGATTTACCAGTCAAGAATTCTGCCCGAAAAAGATTTCAGAGCCATAGAAGCAAGGCAGTATGTCAAAGGATCAGAACTTATGTCAAAAGCAGTAGATGATTTTATTAACAACAGGCTGAAGCCGGTTGAAAGCTGGACCAAAGAAAGCTTTTTATGGCATCATCCGACAATATTGGAGTATATAAAAGCATGGAGAAATATTTAATTACAGGAGGAGCTGGGTTTATAGGCAGTAATCTTGCTGATAAGCTTATTGAAGAGGGCAAGGAAGTTTTGATAATAGACAATTTATCTTCGGGGAAAAAGGAGAATATAAACAAGAAGACAAGCTTCTTCAATCTTGATATATGCGATTTTGAGAAGATATTGCCTGTTTTCAGGGATGTAGATTATGTTTTCCATCTGGCTGCCATCCCCAGGGTTCCTGTCTCAATACTGGATCCTATCGGAACTTCCAAAACAAATATCTTGGGGACAATCAATGTTTTCAAGGCAGCTTCGGATAATAATGTAAAAAGAGTGGTCTTTGCTTCATCCTCTTCTGTCTATGGGAATCAAAGCAGGCTTCCATTGAGAGAAGATATGATTCCTGATCCCATAAGCCCCTACGGACTTCAAAAGCTTGCGGGGGAAAAGTTTGCCTGGCTTTTTTTCAAGCTTTACGGAACAAGCATAGTTTCTTTGAGGTATTTCAATGTTTATGGCCCTAGGATCAATCCGGATTCCGAGTACAGCTCTGTTCTCGGAAAATTCTTGAAGCAGAAGGCAAAAGGAGAACCTCTGACTGTTTTCGGATCCGGAGAACAGACTAGGGGATTTTGCTATATTTCAGATATAGTCCAGGCCAATCTGAAAGCGATGAAATCTTCTGAATTAAAAGGCGGAGAGGTTATAAATGCCGGATCCGAAGATTCTAATTCGGTTAATTTTTTGGCTGAACTCGTCGGAGGAGAGGTAAAATATCTTGAAAAAAGAGAAGGAGATATTGAGCACAGCAAGGCGGATATAAGCCAGGCCAAAGAGCTGTTAGGTTGGCATCCTGAAGTTTCTTTTGAAGAAGGCGTAAAAAGAACAGTAGAATGGTTTTCCCAAAGGTCTCAATAATAATGGGTGTTTATAATGAATTGCAGGAAGATCTGGATGCAACGATCAGAAGCGTTTTAGAGCAAACCTTTTCTGATTTTGAACTTATTATTATAGACGACTGCTCTTCTGAAACTCCTGTTTTTCCGAAAGACAGAAGGATTATAATTATAAGGAACGAAAAGAATCTGGGGCTTACGAGAAGTCTTAACAAAGGGATTGAAAAAGCAAAAGGAAAATATATTGCCAGAATAGACGCAAGAGATATTTGGAAAAAAGAGAAACTTCAGAAACAAATTGAATTTCTAGAAAAAAACAAAGATTATATTATTTGCGGAACCCAGTCCTTCCTAATAGACAAAAAAGGAAATGTTTTAGGAAAAACTTGGTTTGAATCGGAAGATCTTGAAATAAGAAAAAGACTTCTTTTGAACAGAGGGATATATCTGCATTCAAGCATAGTCTTTAAGAATTCTGGGATAAAATACAGGGAATTCTTCAGGTATTCCCAGGATCTTGATCTTTATTTCCGCCTTTTTTTTGAAGGCAAATGCTTCTGCCTTAAAGACTCCTTAATGGAGTGCCAGTCTGAAGTGTCTAAAATAAGCATAGAGAAAAAGTATTACCAAAGGCAGTATCAAAACATAGCCCGCGCGCTTTTCAGGCAAAGAATCAAAAGCGGGCGTGATGATTTGGACGATGGCAAAACAATTAGAATAAAAGAAAGCAGAGTGGGATTGTTTTTTTGCAGGATATCCATGATCTTTTATTCAAAATACATAAAGAATAGGATCAAGAAAAAACCTCTCTGGATTTTTTGGCTCTTGGTTTCGTTTGCTTTCTATCCCCCTCTAGCAAAGGATTATTTATGAAAAAAATCGGCTGGATTGAAATAAGCAAAAAGAAATACGGCGGAGTTATATATAATGAACAGGCCAGAAAAGCCTTAGAGCCTTTTTTTGACGTGGAAGAAATAATGCTTGAATCAAAGATATTCAAGAATATAAGATATCTTAAAATACCGGAGTCACTTTTTTATATCTGGCGCCTGAAAAAAGAAAAAGACCTTTGGATTAGGGACTTTTACTCCAGCATTTTTATTAAAAGAAAGAGTCTTGTTATGATCCATCACCTTGATTTTTCAGGATTTCCCCCCGTTTCCCGCCCTGCTTTTTATATCCTCCAGAAGATTTTCCTGAAAAAGCTCGAGAAAGCCGACTGCATCGTTACAGTTTCTGATTACTGGCAGAAGTATTTTTTAGGCCTGGGTTTTAAGAATGTTTATAAAATATACAATGGATTTGATTTGAACGAATTTGGCATAAAAGACCAAGAGGCGGAAGAATTCAAAAAAAGCATTTCTTCAAGGCCGATAATTTATCTTGGCAATTGCCAGAAAGCCAAAGGAGTGGTAGAAAGCTATAAGGCATTAAAATGCCTTGATGTTCAGCTCGTTACATCCGGGAGGAGGCAGGTCAATCTTCCTGTTCTTAATCTTGAACTGGATCACAAAAATTATTTAAAGCTGCTCAAGGCTTCTTCCATAGTTATTTCAATGTCTAAATTCAAGGAAGGATGGTGCAGAACAGCCCATGAGGCTATGCTCTCCAAAACACCGGTAATAGGATCGGGTTTAGGGGGCATGAAAGAGCTTCTTGAGGGAGGGAGCCAGATTGTTTGCCCTGATTTTTCCGAACTCAAGAATAAAGCGGAATACCTTCTGCAAAATCCGGAAAGAAGAAAAAAAATTGCAGAAAAGGGTTTTGAATTCGCAAAAAAGTTTACCTTAGATAAATTTTCAGAAGAATGGATAAAATTGATAAAAAATATAACGCAGTAATATTTGTTTTTGTCGCCTGCTTTATAATCCATTTGGCGGCGGCCTTTTTCATTTACTTCGCAAATTTCCAGCCTTTCAGCGGAGGATATGGAGATTATATTCTTTATGATCAACAGGCTCGGGAGATTTCACAGAGATTGCATCAGGGTAATTTTTCTCTTGATTTGGGCGGTTCAAGAATTACCCACTATTATCCTGTTCTAATAGGATATATCTATGCATTTTTCTGGCCGGATATGCTTACAGGCCATATTTTTGGAGCATTGCTTTCTACTTTGTCATGCGTTCTTTCTTATTCCATAGTTTTAGAAACAGGAGGGTCAAAAAGATTGGCTGTCCTCATCAGCTTGATAACAAGCATTTACCCCAGCTATCTTTTTTTTGGGACATTGCTTCTTAAGGATACTATTGTGGTTCCTCTTGCTCTCGCCTCGCTTCTCTTGGCCGTGAAGCTGATTAAAAAGTTTTCCTTGCTTAATTTTATTCTTTTGTATGCCTTATTGGGTTTTTCAATCCACTTCAGGTTCTATATAGGATATGCGCTTCTTTTTACTTTTATTTTTTCTTGGCTTCTTCTTTATAAATCCCAAAAGAAACTCGTCTTGGGAATTATCATGATAATTTTTTTGGGTTTTCTTCCGCAGTTTTTTGGAAACGGATATTATGGATCCAAGACAATCAAATATTATATGAACATTCAGACAGTAAAGCATTACAGGGAAGAGGCCTACAGGTCTTCTGCTTCATCCATGGTGCAGGCGCCTCCTTTGGTTTTATCCGAAGGGGCTTCTTCCGGAAATGACTTTGCTTCTGCAATATCTTTTTTAAAGTCTCCGCTTAACTTTCTTGTCAATATTTCAAAATCCTTTATATACGTGCTTTTGGGCCCCTTGCCCTGGCAAATAAGAAATTCAAAACAACTATTCGTTCTTTTGGAAACAATCCCTTGGTATTTTCTTTTTTACTTTGTTCTCAAGGGAGGATATTCTTCTATTAGAAAAAATAGGACAGCTTTGCCTCTTTTGATTTTTAGTTTAATCTCAATAGGCGTGCTTGCTTTGTTTATCACTAACTTTGGAATAATAACCAGAATAAGAATGCCGAGTTTTATCGCTCTTTTCTGCCTGATTCCGGCAGGCCTCAAAAAAAAGGAGAAAAACAAGGTGTGCTATGTCACCAACATAGATCAGTCGGCAAGATTCATACTTTTTAATCAGCTTAAATTTTTGAAGAAAGAAGGGTATGATGTCCATATAGTCTGCTCTGAAGGAAAGCTTTTAGAAGACATAGAGAGGGAGGGCATAAAAGTAAAAACAGTCAGGTTCAAAAGGAAAATTAGCCCTTTTTACGATCTTTGGACTCTTTTCCGGCTTTTCTTTTACTTTTCTAAAGAAAAATTCACTATTGTCCATACTCATACCCCAAAGCCCGGTTTTCTAGGCCAGTTGGCGGCAAAGCTTTCGGGAGTTCCTATTATATTCAATACGATACACGGTTTTTATTTCCAGGAAAAAGACAAAAAAACGAGAAAGCTCTTCTATGTTTTTGTAGAATGGATAGCGGCAAAGTGCTCTGATACTATTTTTTTCGTTAACAGAGAAGATATGGTCTATGCTGAAAAAATGAAGATTTGCCCGGTGGGGAAAATAAAATACTTCGGGGGGGGAATAGATTTATCTTTTTTTAGCCCCAAAGACTATTCATCAAATTCTAAAACGGTTGGAATAGTAGGCAGACTGGTGAAGGAAAAGGGATATCTTGATTTATTCTCTGCTTTCAGCAGAGTTTTAAAAGTTTTTCCCGAAGCTGTTCTTATGGTAATAGGTCCCGAAGAGCCAGAAAAAAAGGACAGGGTTGATATATCTTCTCTTATTAAAAGCTATGGACTTGAAAAGAACATCCTCTTTTTAGGAGAAAGGCGCGATTTGAACGAGCTTTATCCCAAAATGGATGTATTTGTTCTTCCTTCTTATAGGGAGGGGCTTGGAGTTTCTATTTTGGAAGCTTCTGCTATGGAAAGGCCGGTTGTGGTTTCGGATATAAGGGGTTGCAGGGAGGCGGTTGATGACGGGGAAACAGGCATACTCGTTCCTCCGGGAAACGCGGAAAGGATTGCAGAAGCCATAATATATCTTTTAAAAAATCCCGAAGACGCAAAAAAGATGGGCAAGGCGGGAAGGGAAAAAATAAAAAGAGAATTTGACGAAAAGCTTGTTTTTGGCAGGATAGAAGAAGAATATAAAAAAAAGCTGAAAGAAAAATGTTTATTAGAATAGCTTCTGAAAAAGATTGTTTCAGGGTTTCAGAAATCCATTTAAACCAGATAAAAGATGGATTCTTGACCGAACTGGGGCCAGAATTCCTTAGAATTTTCTATTCGGCTATTTCTCAAAAGGCAGTCTTAATCGTAGCCGAGGAAAACGGCAAAATCATAGGATTTGTTTCAGGATGCCTGATTTTAAAAGATTTTTACAGGTTTTTTATAAAAAAACACATTTTCAAACTAGCTGTAATCCTGCTTTTTAAATTAAAAAAGGCGAGAAAAATCTGCGAAACCGCAAAATATTCTTCTAGCAAAGAAAACTCTGGGCTTCCTGAAGCAGAACTTTTAAGCATAGCTGTCCTTCCCGAATTTCAGGGGAAATGCGTGTCTAAAGAACTGCTTCAATCCTTTGTGTCAGAACTGAAAAAAAGAGAAGTTAAGGCATTTAAAGTTATGGTAGGCGAGAAGCTGGAAAGGGCTAACAGGTTTTATATCAAGAATGGATTTATTTTTCATTCGAAGGGACTTGCCCACAAAGATTCGCCTTCAAACATATATGTTTTTAAAATTTAGCATTACACTTTTAGCTTCTATTGTTTTTTCTTTTTTGTTTTGCAAACTTGGAAACAAGCTGAAGTTTTACGATAATGCGACTGGGGATCCCTTAAAAATACACAAGAAGCCTGTTTCCTGCCTTGGGGGAATAGCTATATTTCTGGCATTCTCTGCATATAATTGGAAAGTCTCTCTTTTGGGCGCCCCCGTATTCTTAATAGGCCTTTTGGACGACCTTGTATGGAGGGACAGGATAAAAATAAAACCTAAAACTAAATTTATTCTTCTCATTCTGTCCTCCCTTTTTTCGGCATGGCTTTTACCGGGGCCTTATTATATTTTGACTTTCACATGTATTTTTGTTTTAATTAACGCGGTAAATTATCAGGACGGAATGGACGGGCTGGCCGGAGGAGAGACTGCCATATCCTTTTTAGGATTTGCTATTTTGGGATATCTTTCGGGGGACAATTTAATTTCAGCTGTTTCTTTTTCAATGTTTCTTTCAATTTTAGGATTTCTCTTTTTTAATTTTCCTCCGGCAAAGATATTTATGGGAGATTCAGGTGCTTACTTTATAGGATTTGTTTTGGCTGTGTTAGCGTGTAATTTCAGCATTTTGGCTTCTATATTTGTCGCGGGCCTTCCTCTTTTTGACGGGATTTATACTAATCTAAGAAGAATATTATCTGGAAAGTCTATATTTTTAGGCGACAGAGAGCATCTTTATGACAAGCTTCTAAAGAAAGGATTTTCAAGCCGAAAAACTCTTGTCGTATCTTATTCAGTTCAGATTATTTTTGTAATTATAGGAATATGCATATTCCGCTTTCAAGGCCTGATATAACAGAAGAAGAAATAAAAGAGGTTTTAGAAGCCCTCAAGAGCCCGTTTTTATCTATGGGGCCGAAAACAGATGAGTTTGAAAGGATGATATCAGAATACGCCGGAAGAAAATACGCTGTTGCTGTAAATTCAGGAACTTCAGCCCTCCATCTTATAATAAAATCTCTTGGAATAGGAAAGGGGGACGAAGTGATAACCACTCCTTTTTCTTTTGTTGCTTCTGCAAACTGTATCTTGTATGAAGGGGCTGTTCCCGTATTTTGCGATATAGACAGAGAGAGTTTTAATATTGATGTTTCAAAAATAGAGGAGAAGATTACCTCCAAAACAAAGGCGATATTGGCGGTTGATATTTTTGGAAATCCGGCCGATTGGATTGCGCTGAAAAAAATAGCTGAAAAGCATAACTTGATTCTTATAGAAGATTCTGCAGAATCCTTGGGATCCGAATTTGAGGGTTCAAAATGCGGGAGCTTTGGCAAGGCTTCAGTTTTTGCTTTTTTTCCGAACAAACAGATAACTACGGGCGAAGGAGGAGTTATTCTTACGGATGATATTGATATGGCGGAGACATGCTATTCTTTAAGAAATCAAGGGAGGAGGTTCAAAAACGGCAAATGGCTGGAGCATGTTATTTTGGGATATAATTACAGAATGACGGAAATGTCGGCTGCTTTAGGAATAGCCCAGATTAGAAGAATAGGAGAGATTCTTAAAAAAAGAAACAAAGTCGCTAATCTTTATAATTCAAAGTTGAAAGGCATCTGCAAGCTCTTCAATAATAAGGGGAGCTGGTTTGTGTATGTGGTGGAATTGCCCGAAAGAAATAAAGTTATGTCTTTTCTTTTGAAGGAAGGAATTTCCTGCTCAAATTATTTTTATCCTATACATCTGCAGCCATTTTATAAGAGAATGTTTGGATATAAAGAGGGAGACTTTCCGATTGCAGAAGAAGTTTCTTCAAAAACCCTGGCGCTTCCTTTCTATAATGACTTGCAAGAGGGCGAAATTAATTTTATAGTTGAGAAGCTTAAGAAAATCGCATGAAAAAACAAAAGCTGATTTTTATTTTTGCGGACATTATCTTTATAATTATCGCTGTTTTTTTAGCATTTGTTTTGAGATTTGAGGGATATATTCCCCAGGCCTTTGTCTTTTCTATGCTGAAAACTGCTGTTTTTGCCATATTGTTTTCAATACCCATTTATTTATTTTTAGGGCTCTATTCTTTTTCTTGGCCTTATGTCGGAACCAGGGAGCTAGTTTCTCTTTTTACGGCTAATATATTTTCTTTTGCTTTTTCTGCAACCTGGTTTTTTCTAACGGATAATTTCTCCGGCTTTCCCAGATCGGCCCTAGTAATATCATATTTATTGATAATTTTATTTACGGGAGGGATCAGGATTTCAAAAAGAATATACCTTCAGGCTTTTAGCATTCGGAACGGCGGAGAAAGGGTTTTCATAATCGGAGCTGGAGACGCAGGGGAGCAGGTTTTAAGGAATATTTCCGGCTCTTCTTATTCTCCCGAAGGTTTTATAGACGACGATATTTCTAAAAGAGGAAGCTATATCCATGGAGTAAAAGTTCTTGGAGGGATTGAGGATATACCCTTCTTATCTTCAAAGTACGATGTGAAAAGCGTCATAATAGCCGTGCCTTCTGCAGCAGACCATATAATTAAAAAAGCGGTCCAGCAAAGCAGGAAAGCAGGGATAAAGAATATAAAAATACTTCCTCCCCTGTCAGATATTATAAACGGACAAGTTTTTCTTTCGGATATCAAAGAATTTAAAATGGAAGACCTGCTTAAAAGACGGCCTTTGGTTTACAACCAATCCGGAACAGAATCTTTTATTTCAGGCAAAACAATCCTGATCACCGGAGGAGCAGGATCCATAGGTTCTGAAATAGCAAGGCAGGTTTCAAACAGCAATCCTTCAAAGATTATTGTTTTGGATCAAGATGAAACAGGAGTTTTCAACATTTGCAAAGAAATCAAGGGAGCAGTTCCTGTAATAGCTGATATTCAGGATAAAGATAAAATTGAAAAGACATTCGGAATTTTCAGGCCCGAAATAGTTTTCCATGCAGCGGCCTATAAGCACGTACCCCTTATGGAATCCGAACCCGAAGAAGCTGTAAAAAACAATATATTCGGAACTAAAATAGTGGCAGAGGCCGCGAGGGGAGCCGAAACCTTCATTTTTATATCCACAGATAAGGCCGTTAATCCGACCTCTGTAATGGGGGCCTGCAAAAGAGCAGGAGAAATGATTTGCCAGAAACTGAACGGACAGGGCGGAACAAAGTTTATATCCGTCAGGTTCGGGAATGTTTTAGGAAGCAGGGGGAGCGTGATACCGGTATTCCAGGAGCAGATAAGAAAAGGAGGGCCGGTTGAGGTTACGACCCAAGAAATGGAGAGATTTTTTATGACTATACCCGAAGCAGTCGGATTGGTGATCCAAGCCGCTTCTATAGGAAAAGGATCAGAAGTATTTGTTTTGAATATGGGCAGTCCCATAAGAATAATTGACTTGGCAAAAGACATTATCCGGCTTTCAGGGCTTGAGCCAGACAAAGATATTCCCATTGTATTTTCAGGAAAAAGGACAGGAGAGAAGATTTCAGAAGAAACGCTTTATTCCGAAGAAATATTAACGCAAAACAGCAGTATTTTAGTTGCTAATAATACGGCAGTCAGAGAGGGAATGGAATTGATTTTAGAAAAACTTAAAACACTTTCGGCTAACCAGGACAGAGATGGCATTGTTAAAACTTTGTCCGAACTTGTTCCAGAATATAAGAGGTGATATAATCTAAGCAAAGTATGAGAAAATCAGTCTTTGCCTTGGCGGTTATAATTCTTTTTGGATCGGCTCTTTCTGCATCCGCTGATGTTTTAGGAGGAAAGAAGATTTTTTATATAGATTCAGGATACGATATCTCGGGGAGGAAGGAGGTAGAAGCTATTTTAGTGAAAAAATCAGACAGGATTTATTTTTACGCGGATGTATCCTGGTGGAATTTTGTTTTTCAAGAAGAAGTTTTAAAGTCTCTGGATCAGCTCGGAAGGGAATTTGACCAAACGATTTATCCTAATCTTATTTCGGCCTATGGAGACGAGCCGAATCCCGGCATAGACGGAGATCCTGCAATCACGGTGTTAATTCATCCGATGAAAAAAGGATCCGGCGGATATTTCAGATCGGCTGACGAATACTCTAAAATCCTTGTTTCTGATTCCAATCAGAGAGAGATGCTGTATCTTAATTCAGAGCACATAACAAGCTTATTGGCAAAAAGTTTTTTAGCTCACGAATTTGTCCACCTTATAACCTTTAATCAGAAAGAAAACAAAAACAACGTGGTTGAAGAGGTTTGGCTTAATGAAATGAGGGCTGAATATGCCCCGACCTTTTTAGGATATGATGACATCTTTGAAAACAGTAATCTGGAAAACCGGCTCCAGAATTTTGCGGAAAATCCTTCAGAGTCTCTTACTGAATGGAGGGGAACTAAATCAAATTACGGAAGCATAAATTTGTTTGCCCAGTATATTTTTGGGAATTACGGATTATCCCTGCTCTCTGATTCTATAAGGTCAGAATATGTCGGCATAGAGAGCATTGATTATGCCTTGAAGAAGAATGGATTCAGCGAAACATTTTCGGATGTTTTTACTAACTGGACTATAACTGTTCTTATAAATGATTGCGCGTATGGGCAGAAATATTGCCTTTCAAATCCGAACCTGAAAGATTTTCATATTAATCCTAAGATAAGTTTTCTTCCTATGGCTGGAGAAAGCACTTTGACCTTATCCGACATAGTCCAAGTTTGGGCTGGCAATTGGTATAAAGTAATAGGCGGAAACGGAAACCTTACTTTTAAGTTTCAGTCCCAGGAGCCTGTTTTTAAGGTTCCCTATATAATTTTAAGCAATTCTGGGAACCACAGAATCGGTTTTTTGAAACAAGGCGAAGATTTAGCGGTGGATAATTTTGGATCCGAAGTAAGGGCGTTTTATCTTCTGCCTACGGCTCAAAGCATTGAGAATAAAAAGCCATTTTATTCTTTTTCCTGGACTGCATCTAATTCAAAAAATCAACAGGGAGAATCCGAATTAATAGAAGGCCTTTTAGCCCAGATAGAAACCTTAAAGAATCAAATAGCTCAAGCGCAGGCAAAAATAAACGCTATCTTGGGAAAAAGCGATTATTGTGATATATCTTCGGTCCGATTCGGACAGTCGGGAGAGGAAGTAAAATGCCTCCAGCAGTTTTTAAAAAACCAGGGAGTATATCCTGAAGGACTGACAACCGGATACTTCGGTCCCTTAACCAAAAAAGCCGTGGCAAGATTTCAGGAAAAATATGCAGCCGAAATTTTGACTCCATTGGGGCTGGTTTCTGGAACGGGTTTTGTAGGCCCCAATACCAAAGCAAAAATAAGAGAGCTTATGTAAAGCAAAAACCCCGCGTTAACGGGGCTTTTGCCGACTTAGAAAGGGTTTTTCACCCACTGGTTCAATGTTATCAAATCCAGACATATTTGTCAAGCTGTTGCAGAAAAAACTTATTTGTATTAAAATAAAAACTGTCGGGAGGCGCCCACATAGACTTAGTCAGGGGTTTAGACTCCCGACTTTTATTTAATGAATTTTAAGAAAGATGTTTCTCTGGCTGATTATATTTCTTTTAAGCTTGGAGGAAAAGCCAAGTATTTTTTAGTTGCTAAAAAGAAACAAGACATAATAGAAGCCGTGAAAACTGCCAAAGAAAATGGCATCCCCTTTTTTATTCTTGCCGGCGGGGCAAATGTTCTGGTTCCCGATGAAGGCATAGATGGCCTCGTTATAAAAACACTTAATACTAAATACAAGATACTTGATACAAAAATAATGGCGGAGGCAGGAGTTTTGCTGGGCGATATAGCTAAAACGGCCACAGAAAACTCATTATCCGGATTAGAATGGGCCGCCGGAATTCCAGGAAGAATAGGGGGAGCTGTTTATGGAAACGCCCAAGCGTTCGGATCAAACATGGCTTCTATAGTGGATCAGGTTGAAGCATTAAACGCCGAAGATATGTCGGTGAAGGTTTATTCAAATAAAGAGTGTGGGTATTTAGAAAAAACCAGTATTTTCAAAAAGAATAAAAACCTTATAATTCTTTCTGCAAGCTTGCTTTTAAAAAAAGGCGACAGGAATAAAATCAGGGATAAAATGGAAGAATATTTAGGAATAAGAAAAAGCAGGCACCCTTTGGAATATCCTTCCGCGGGATCTGTTTTTGTGAACGATCCCTCCAGGCCCGCCTCTTCTTATCTTATAGAACAAGCCGGACTGAAAGGATTCAGGATAGGGGGAGCTCAAGTTTCAGAAAAACATTCAGGGTTCATAGTGAACAAAGGAGGAGCTACCTGCAAAGATGTTTTGAACCTTATATCCAAGATAAAAAAAACAGTTAAGGACAAAACTGGATTTGATTTGGAGCAGGAAATTCAGATTTTAGGATATCCACAGTTGACGAAACCTGTGGAGGGGGAGATAATAAGATAATAAAGAATATTTTTGGCAAATAGTTAGTCGCACTATTTGCATAAATTGCAAAAAATAGTTGGAACCAGAAAGATGGCAAAGAAAAAGGCAAAGAAAAAGACTGCAAAGAAGAGAAAAAAGTAAAACTAGCGCCCCGCCCTCTAGAATATAAGGCGGGGTTGCTGTTTACAGGAAAAAGTTATAGAATATAAGCGTATGATAAAAGTAGAAATTTACGCAAAAAACATAAAACTGACGGAAGAGTTGAAAAAATATATTCTTGAGAAAACAGATCATCTGCAAAAATTTATTCCCAAAGACAAAGAAATTCTCGTCGCCATAGAAGTTTCGAAGACAACAAACCATCACAAAAAGGGAGATGTATTTTATGCAGAATACCAAATAGACCTCCCCGGCAAATCCTTAAGGGCGACAGCCACAAGAGAAGATTTGGAGTCAGCTGTTTTGGAGGCAAAAAGCGAGGCAGAAAGAGAAATAAAAGGATTTAAAGAAAAAAACGAAGCCGTGAGGGATAGGAGAAACAGATTTTTCAAAAAGATTCTTTCTATTTCTCCCTTGGCGAGATTCAAGAGAAATAAACATCTGTGAATTTTGACTAATAGGACCAGCCCTGGCTAGGCCAGGGCTTTCTTTTCCATCCTCTTTGGTATATAATTATCACCGCAATGGGAATATTTTCTAAGATCTTTAAAGATGCCAACAAGAAGCATATAGATATGCTTGGTTTTTTAGTGGAGAAAATAAACAGTTTGGAAAAAGAATTTGAAGGATTGGAAGATCTTAAAGTTAAAACTTTGGAATTCAAAGAGAGAATAAAAAACGGAGAATCCTTAGATGATATATTGCCGGAAGCTTTTGCCTTGGCAAGAGAATCTTCAAAAAGAAATTTGAGCCAGAGACACTACGACGTTCAGCTTATAGCGGGAATTGTTTTGCATAGAGGAGCAATAGCTGAAATGAAAACAGGGGAAGGAAAAACTCTTTCTGCCACCCTTGCTGTCTATTTGAACGCGCTAGAGGGAAAGGGCGCGCATGTCATAACGGTAAATGATTATCTCTCCAGAAGAGACGCTGTTTGGATGGGGCAGATATATGATGCTCTGGGGCTTTCGGTTTCCTGCTTAAACCACGAACAGTCTTTTATATACGACGCAAGCTTCAAAAAAGAAGACAAGGATATTATGAGGGACGAGTTAGGGAGCTTTAAAGTAATTGAAGATTTCTTGAGGCCTGTTTCAAGGAAAGAAGCCTATCTTGCAGACATCACTTACGGCACAAACCATGAATTTGGATTTGATTACTTAAGAGACAATATGGCTTACGATTTGAAAGAACAGTCCCAGAGGGGATTTCATTTTGCCATAGTAGACGAAGTGGATTCTATCCTAATAGACGAAGCAAGAACTCCTCTTATTATTTCTTCTCCGACCAACGAATCCACCGATAAATATTACCAGTTCGCAGATATTGTTAAAAATCTTAAAAAAGAAGAAGACTATATTATAGAAGAAAAGGAAAGATCAGCTGTTTTTACAGAAGAAGGCCAGAACAAGATTATAAAGAGGATCAAAACAGATCCATGGGCTGAAAACGATATTGCCGCGACTCATCAGCTGGAGTCAGCTCTAAAAGCAAAAACTTTATTTGAGAAAGACAAGGACTACGTAGTTAAGCAAGGAGAAGTGATTATCGTTGACAGCTTTACCGGAAGGCTTATGCCGGGCAGAAGATGGTCTGGAGGACTTCACCAGGCCGTGGAAGCAAAAGAAGGGGTTAAGGTAAATCAAGAATCCAAAACCTTTGCTTCCATAACATTTCAGAATTATTTTAGGATGTATAAAAAGCTTTCCGGAATGACGGGAACCGCCTCTACTTCGGCAGAGGAGTTTGACAAGGTTTACGGGCTGGAAGTGATCCAAATACCGACAAATAAGGAAATTGTAAGAAAGGATCTGCCCGACAAGATATATAAATCAGAAGAAGGAAAATTCAAGGCAGTGGTTGAAGAGATTAGAAAAAGGCATGAAATAGGCCAGCCGGTTTTGGCGGGAACTGTTTCTATTGAAAAGAATGAATATTTAGGAAAGCTTTTGGAGAGAGAGGGAGTTCCCCATAAGATATTAAATGCAAAGCATCACGAAGAAGAGGGGGAGATTATAGCGCAGGCGGGAAAATTTGGCTCTGTTACGATAGCTACCAATATGGCTGGCAGGGGAGTTGATATCATTTTAGGAGGAAATCCTCCCGAAGACCAGGAAAAAGTAAAAGAAGCCGGGGGTCTTTTGGTGATAGGCACAGAAAGGCATGAAGCAAGAAGAATAGACGACCAATTAAGGGGAAGATCGGGCAGGCAGGGGGATCCGGGCTCTTCTATTTTCTTTGTTTCTTTGGAAGACGATTTGATGAGAGTTTTTGGAGGAGACAGAGTCAAAGGAATAGTATCCGCCCTGAAAATACCCGAAGACCAGCCCATAGAATCCAGAATGGTTTCAAAAGCCATAGAATCGGCTCAAGCGAAAATAGAGGGGATGAACTTTGATATAAGAAAGCATGTTTTAGAATATGATGATGTGATGAACAAGCATAGGGAGGTTTTCTATAAAAAAAGAAAAGAGGTTCTGGAAAATTTTGAGAAGGGGACTCTTAAAGATTATATTCTCGGAGTTGTTTCAAAATATGGTTTTTCCGAAGAAGATTATAGCAAGAGAGAAGAAAAGATCGGTAAAGATTCAATGAGAAACATTGAGAGAACAGTCTGTTTAAGGGTTTTTGATTTTCTTTGGATAGAACACTTGGAAAATATGAGCTATCTTATGGATTCGGTCCGTCTTAGAGCATTTGGCCAGCAGGATCCCTTGATAGAATACAAATCAGAGGGCCATAAGATGTTCCAGAAAATGCTTGAGAATATGGAGTCATCCATAGCTGATGCTTTGATGAAAGCAGAGGTTGAAATAAAGCAGAAGCCGTTTGCCGACTGGAAGCCCAAAGCAGAGCCGAAAGTGGGGAGAAATGATCCCTGCCCCTGCGGAGCAAAACACCCGGATGGCCGTTCGATTAAATACAAGCATTGCCATGGAAAAAATGCTTAACATTGAAGAAAGAAAGCAAAGTCTCGCCAAAGCATGCAAGAAGTGCTGCGGAGATGGGAAAATTTGACATAGAGAGGCGGGGGAATATAATAAAATTATTGAAGAGGAAAAGAAAAATAAAAATAATTTAAAAAATGGATCCTGAACTGATACAATATTTAGACAAAAAGCTTGAAAATATCGCGACAAAAGAAGATTTGGAAAAATTAGCTACTCAAAATTCTGTAGATAGTATTTCGGCATTGGTTATTTCAAATAAACAAGAAATCAATGAATTAAAAAAAGATGTGGATGCACTTAGAGAGTCAATCCAAGCTTTAACTGTTTCTGTTGATAGTTTGGTTAAGGCGGTAGGCGACCTTAAAACAGAATACGTAATGGTTAAAAATCAAGTTAATCGCCACGAAAAATGGCTTCAGCAGATAGCCGATAAGGTGGGAATAAAGCTGGAATATTGAAAATATATCTCAAAGTTAACGGGAGCAGTCAAAATATTGACTGTTTTTAATTTTGGGTTTATGATATGAATTAGTTCAAACCGGCACACTCACAGTCACTATTTTTTGGAGGATATGCTGATGCATACCCAGTACGCAGAAATGTTCGCGATGAGGTTTTTTGAGAATCCGTTGGGGCTTCCGGTGTTTTGCGCTTTGCATCCGGACCGCAAGCCGATTGTCGGCGGAAGAGATAAGCCAAGGAATGCCCGATGTCCGGGGTGCGGGATGAAGCATAAGCATGGATGCTTCTGCTTCAGAGAAACGGCGAAAGACATAACGCTTTTAATCCCAAGAACCCTTGACTGGCTATGAGGAGAATATGGCCCCGAACCGAGCATTTGCTCTGGAACGGGGCTTTTCTTTTTAATTCTTTTGTGATATATAAACTGTATGAAAAGGACAGCCCTATTTTTTATTATAACCCTTGTGATTGCTTTTGTTGCAGGCAACATTGCCTATCCAGAGTATATAAAAAAGGTGTTTCCCAGTTTTCCCGATATTCCTTTTAAACTCGGGCTGGATCTCAAAGGAGGGACGCATCTTGTTTACGAAGCCGATCTTGCCTCTATTGAAAAAGAGGATTATTCTTCTGCAATGCAGGGGTTGAGGGATATTATAGAAAGAAGGATTAATCTCTTCGGGGTGGCAGAGCCCTTTGTTCAAACGCAGGACGCAGGGAATTCCCACAGATTGGTTGTGGAGCTAGCAGGAATAAAAGATCCTTCAGAGGCTATCAAAATGATTGGAGAGACTCCTTTTTTGGAATTCAAAGAGCAGAGATCCGAAGAAGAAACAGAGGATATATTAAATAAAAGAAAAGAATTAGAAGGGAAAACATCGGAAGAAATACAAAAAATAGAGAATTGGCAGCTCGGCCTTGAGGATCCCTATTTTAAATCTACCTCTCTCACCGGCAAATATCTCAAAAAAGCAGAGCTTTCTTTTGATCAGACTACCGGGAATCCTATAATTCTTATACAATTCAACGACGACGGGGCTAAGCTTTTTGAAAGCATAACCGAGAATAATGTAGGGAAAATGGTTGCAATGTATGTTGACGGAGTGCCCCTTTCCACCCCTACAGTTCAGGAAAAGATCGCAGGAGGCCAGGCAAGAATCAGCGGAAGCTTTACAGTTGAGGAGGCAAAATCTTTGGCCAGGAATCTTAACGCAGGAGCTCTACCTGTTCCCATAACCCTTGTATCCCAGCAGTCTGTAGGTCCTACATTGGGAGCTGTATCGCTTCAAAAAAGTCTTATGGCGGGGATTATCGGCTTTATTTTAATTATTATATTTATGGTAATCTTTTACAGATTGCCCGGGGTTTTAGCTTCAATTTCTCTTGCTATTTATATCGCTATTCTTTTGAGTATTTTTAAGATTATCCCGATAACTCTTACCTTGGCTGGCATAGGAGGGTTTATACTTTCTATAGGCATGGCTGTAGACGCTAATATTCTTATCTTTGCAAGAATGAGGGAAGAGCTAAAAGAAGGCAAGAGCTTTTCTGTCGCAGTTGAAGAGGGGTTTAGGAGAAGCTGGCCGTCTATAAGAGACGGGAACATTACGACTTTGATAGTCGCTTTAATACTTTTTTGGCTGGGGACAAGTTTCATCAAAGGTTTTGCCCTTACATTGAGCTTGGGCATACTTGCCAGCATGTTTTCTGCCATATTTATAACCAGGACATTAATAAGATTGTTTATAGGAACCAGATTGGAAAAGCCGGTCTGGCTTTGGAAATAAAATGAGCATTGTAAAATACAGGAAAATATATTTTGTTTTTTCGGGAATCTTGATCTTGGTTTCTTTGTTTTTACTTCTTTTTTGGGGACTTAAGCCGGGAATTGATTTCACGGGAGGGTCCATTGTTGAATTGGAATACAAAGAAGAAAGGCCATCAAACCAGTCTATTTTAGAGAAACTTTCGGGCCTTGATTTGGGAACTGTGTATGTCCAGCCGACCGGAGACAAAGGAGTTATTTTAAGAATGAAAGACATCTCCGAAGAAATCCATCAGCAGGTTTTGAATTCTTTAAGGCAAGAGACTGTTCTAATTCCTTCAGAATCAGGAGAGGGCTCTGAAATGCAGATTGTAATATCAGACATAGAAGAAAAAAGATTTGATTCGGTGGGGCCTGTCATAGGGCAGGAACTGAAAGAAAAAACAAAATATGTGGTGATCGCAGCTCTCGCCTGCATGATTATTTATATCGCTCTTGCTTTTAGAAGACTTCAGAGGCCTTTAAGGTCTTGGCATTACGGGATAGCTAGCGTAATCGCGCTTTTGCACGACATTATCATACCTCTCGGGGTATTTGCTCTTTTGGGCAGATTCTATAACATTGAAATATCCATACCTATTATTACCGCTCTTCTTGCTGTTTTGGGTTATTCTATTAATAACACCGTAGTTGTTTTTGATAGAATAAGGGAAAACCTTTCAAGAAGGGGAGAAACATTTGAAGAGATAATTGACGAAAGCATAAGGCAAACCTTTTCAAGGCAAATAAATACTTCTTTGACCACTCTTTTCGTGGCGGGAGCAATTTTCTTTTTGGGCGGATCTACTTTGCAGTATTTTGCCCTCACGCTTATTCTTGGCATATTGGCAGGCACGTACTCATCTATTTTTCTTGCCGGGCCCCTGCTGGCAAGCTGGCAGAAGATAAAACAAAGAGTGTAGAGAGGGTAAAAGGGTCCGGCTAAATAAGGCAGGACTTTTCAGTTAGATGCTTTACAGGATATATATTGTATGCTATCATATAAATGAATCTTGACAACGTTTTTTATAAATGGTAAATTAAAGTAAACGTTTTTATGGAGAAAATAAATTATCAGAAAATTTGTTCGGAATTGATAAAGGGCCTTTCGGAAAGGACAGCTAATGTTATTGAAAGGCGTTTTGGGCTTAAAGCCGGAGAAAAAGAAACATTGGAGGCCATAGGCCAAACCTACGGCATAACCAGAGAAAGAGTCCGCCAGATAGAAAACGAAGGATTCAGCCATATAATTCCAAAATTAGAAAACTATATAGAAGCTTTTGAATTTTTTAAAGAAACTATATCCAGCTTCGGAGGTTTCAAAAGAGAGGATCTTCTGCTCAATGCTTTAGGGGGAGAAAAATATCAGAATCATGCCTTTTTCCTCTTAGCTGTCAAGGGAGACTTAAAAAGATTTCAGGAAGATGAAAGTTTTTATTCTCTATGGACGCAAGACGAAGACATAATCTTAAAAGCAAAAAAGATCGTAGATTCAGCCGTAAAAATTCTTGAAAAAGAGGCAAATCCTATTTCTTTGGAAGATCTTTACGAGTTGTCCGAAAAAGAAGACAGAGAAGTTTTTAATTCCTCAATAGAAATATCAAAGAAAATTCAGCAGAGCCCTGACGGCCTTTATGGATTAAAGAATTGGGTTGAAATAAATCCTAAAGGAATAAAGGATAAAGCTTATCTTGTATTGAAAAAGAAAGAAAAACCGATGCATTTTACCGAAGTGGCCGGGGAAATAGGAAAGCTCCCATTTACCAAGAATAAAAAAGTGCATACTGCTACAGTCCATAACGAACTTATAAAAGACGCAAGATTTGTGCTTGTGGGAAGAGGTCTTTATGCCTTGGCCGAATGGGGATATGAGCCAGGCGTAGTCAAAGAAGTTATAATGAAAATACTGAAAGACGCAAAGAATCCTCTTACTAAAGAAGAAATAGCTGAAAAAGTGCTTGCTCAGCGTTTTGTCAAAGAAAATACTATTGCCTTGAACCTCCAGGATAAAAGCTTTTTTGTAAAAGACGAAGAAGGGAGGTATAATGTAAGAGAGGCCTAGGTTTTACTTAAAAACAGCTTTTTAACAACCTGCCTTAAAAGATGACTCCATCTGAAGCATTTGAATTTATTCTTCCGGCATTGAAAATTGCCTGGAATATTGTTAAAGATTGGTGGTGGCTCCCCGCTCCCTTTGTTTTGTGGCGGGCTTTTTCGTTTATGTGGTTGTGGTGGCGGCAGGAGATTTTTGATTCTGGGATTAAGAGTATAATGCTTGAGATAACGATTCCGAAAGAAGTTTTAAAACCAATAAGGGCAATGGAAACGGTGCTGTCAAATTTATGGCAAGTTCTTTTTGATGCTCCCGGAGACTTTTGGGAAAAATACATTGACGGGAAATTTATTCTTTCTTATTCCTTTGAAATAGCAGCTATAAATGGAGAGCCCCGTTTCTTTTTGAGAATTCCTAAGTCTAACCAGGATGCGATAGAGGCCGCCATATATGCCCAATATCCTGACGCTGAAATAACTGTTATAGAGGATTACACGAAATCGGTCCCTCAAGACATTCCGAACAGAGAATGGGATTTGTGGGGAGCTGATTACAAGCTTAGAAAACCGAATCCTTATCCCATAAAAACATATACAAAATTTGAAACAGAGAGAGAGGCCCTAGAAGAAAAAAGAATAGATCCCATAGCTTCTTTGTTGGAAGCGATGGCGAAAACCGGGCCCGGAGAGCAGATATGGGTTCAGATAATGGCAAAGCCGATAAGCAATAAGGAAGTTCCCTGGGTGGATGAAGGATTTAAGATAAGGGACGAGATAGCCAGAAGGCCCCCGAGCAAAGCCGCTTCTAGGAGGCCTCTTCTTCTGGAAGCAGCAGATATTCTTATCGCAGGAAATATTCCCGGGGCGACCAAGGAGGAGGAAAGGGAATTGATCCCTCCCGAGATGAAACTTACTCCGGGAGAGAGAGATATTGTTTCCGCCATTGAAGAAAAAATATCCAAACTTGCTTTTGAGACAAACGTCAGGTTTATCTATCTGGGCCAAAAAGACAAATTTTTCAAGCCTAGGTTGAGACTCCCTCTAAGTTATTTCGGAGCTTTCACAACAGAAAATTTAAATGCGATAGTTCCTCACGGCCAGCCCCTTCTGACGAAGATCAGAAAAAGCTGGTTTCTTCCAATAAATCTGTTTTATGAGAGAAGGCTTTATTTGAGAAAAAGGTCTATTTTCCGAAAATATGTAAATCGCCAAACGCCTTTTCATCCTCTGGATGGAGGAACCTTTATCTTGAATACTGAAGAGCTTGCAACATTATATCATTTTCCGGGCAGAAGAGTAGCCCCAGCTCCTTTCTTTGAGAGAATAGAGGCCAAAAAAGGGGAAGCTCCTCCTGGCTTGCCTACAGAATAATATGAAAGAAGTAAATATATTTGCCGAAACTAATTATAGGAATATAAAGAAGAAGTTTGGAATAAAATTGGACGACAGGAGAAGGCATATGTACGTGATAGGGAAGACAGGAATGGGAAAAACCAATTTGATTCAGAATATGGCTATCCAGGATATCCAGGAAGGCAGAGGCGTAGGTTTTGTGGATCCCCACGGAGAGGCAGCCGAAGAACTTCTGAATTTTGTTCCTTCAAGCAGGATAAACGATGTTATATACATCAATCCTGCTGACTTGGATTATCCGATAGCTTTTAATGTTATGGAAAATGTCCGGCTTGAATACAGGCATCTGGTGGCAGGAGGCCTGATGGGAGTATTCAAGAAAATTTGGCCTGATGTCTGGTCCGCGAGAATGGAATACATACTAAACAACACAATTTTGGCTCTTCTTGAGTATCCCGGCTCCACTCTCTTGGGGGTTAATAGGATGTTTTCTGATATTGAATTTAGGAGAAAAGTCATAGAGAAAATAACAGATCCCATAGTGAGATCTTTCTGGGTAAATGAATATGCAAGATATGCCCAAAAGTATGAGACAGAGGCAACAGCTGCCATACAAAACAAAGTCGGACAGTTTATTTCAGCTCCCTTGATAAGGAATATAATCGGGCAGGTAAAATCTTCAATAGATATGAGAAAAATAATGGACGAAAAGAAGATTTTGATCTTAAACCTTTCCAAAGGAAGAGTGGGAGAAGATAATTCCACTCTTTTGGGCGCTTTGCTTATAACCAAGCTTCAATTAGCCGCTATGACAAGGGTGGATATTCCAGAGGAAAAAAGACAGGACTTCTTTCTTTATGTAGATGAATTCCAGAACTTTGCGACAGAATCCTTTGCCACCATACTTTCTGAAGCAAGAAAATACCGCTTGTCTTTGATATTGGCCCATCAGTATATAAATCAAATGGAAGAAGAGGTGAGAGATGCCGTGTTTGGAAATGTAGGCACTCTCATAACTTTTAGAGTCGGAGCAGAAGACGCAGAGTTTCTGGAAAAAGAGCTTAATCCCGAATTCATGGCTACCGATATTGTCAATCTCGGAAAATACAATGTTTATCTGAAGCTTATGATAGACGGTATCGCCGGAAGACCGTTTTCTGCAACCACATTGCCTCCATTTGAAAATCCGGAAAAGTCTAACAGGGATAAGATTATAAATGCTTCAAGGGAAAGATACGGAACCTCCAGGAAAATAGTGGAAGAAAAAATTAGCAAATGGTCTGGATTTTCAGAGGGCCAAATTCCAGAATTTCCAAAACCAGAAAATACTCTTTATGACGCAACTTGCATTGCTTGCGGCAAGCCCACCAAGGTTATTTTTCCTCCTGATGGGAAGAGACCTATCTACTGCAAAACCTGCCTGAAGAAAATTAAAAAACCTGCTTCGGATTCGCCCCCGGCTCAAGAAAAAACAGTTTCTTTGGAGAACGCCCTAAAAGAGCCACCCGTTCTGTTTTCTCCGGGGAAAGGTGATGTAAAGAAAAAAAGAAAGCCGGTTGACCTTAGCGCCTTAAGGGATGCCTTAAGAAAAAGCTTGAATCAGGACGGGAAATAAAAAGCTCTTCCTTTCAAGGAGAGCTATTTTCGGAAATGATTTCTCGGCTTTTTTTCGATTCTTTGTCTTCAACGAGTGCATTCCAATACTTGCCTTCTTTTACGATTTGGCAGTAGATTCCTTCTCCCTGAAGCAATTTTTGTAGCAAAGTTGCCTCTTCGAAATCAAGAAAAAATCCTATGATCACCATTTTCATTTCCGGCTCCTTTCATTCGGGTTTTTGTTCCGTGCTGGTTGTAATATACAATAAATAATGTATCAGGTCAATAGTTGTCCTCTTTTTGCCAAAGTGATATTATAATTTAATGAAAACGATAAGGGATGTTGATATAAAAAACAAGAGGGTATTTGTAAGATGCGACTTCAATGTTCCTGTTGATAAGAAAGGAAATATTGAAAATGATTTTAGAATTAGACAGACTCTGCCTACTTTAGAGTATATTCTCAAAAAAGGGGGCAGCATTGTTCTGGCTAGTCATTTTTCCGGAGGAGAATTAGATCTTGTTTGGGAAAGGGTCAAGCATTCTATAGGAGAGAATAACATAAGTTTTTTGGAAAATCTTAGGCTCAACAAGGGAGAAGAAGAAAATTCCGATGAGTTTGCAAAAGAGCTTGCAGCGCTTGCCGATATTTACGTTAATGATGCTTTTGGAGTTTGCCACAGGAATCATGCTTCAGTGGTGAAGATAACAGAATATCTACCCTCTTTTGCAGGGTTTCTTTTGGAAAAAGAGGTAGAAGTTTTAAACAAAGTTATGGAAAATCCCGAAACGCCTTTTGTTGCTGTTATAGGCGGAGTGAAGTTTGAAAGCAAATCCAAAGTCATAGAAAGATTTTTAGAAAAAGCAGACTACGTTCTGGTAGGAGGGAAAATAGGGCTTTCAGATGAAGTAAGGATGCTGTCTTCAGAAAAACTTATTCTGCCCACGGACAATGTGGACGGTTTTGATATAGGCCCAAGATCAATAAAAGATTTTTGCAACATTATAAAAAAGGCAAAGACGATTGTCTGGGCGGGGCCTGTCGGCTATTTTGAAAAGCATCCCTATGACAAAGGAACGGAAGAGATTGGAAAAGAAATAATAAAAAACAAGCAATGCTTTAAGGTTGCCGGAGGAGGAGATACCATAAATGCTGTTTTTAAATTCAAGCTGGAGGACGGCTTTGACCATCTTTCCACCGGAGGAGGGGCAATGCTGGATTTTATAGCAGAAAAAGAGCTCCCTGGAATAAAAGCTTTGAAGTAAAACATTAAAATACGGAAAAAGAAAGCGTGGAAGAGATTTCTCTCTTTCACGCTTTGAATTTTAGGTGGGGCAGTTTAGGTCAACTGACGACTAAACGGCCTGTCCTTTTTGCGAGAAGGGCAGTGGCGAGTGTGGCAAAATATGAGAGAAACATTGCCACGATCACGAAAGCAAGATAAGGAAAAAATATCTCGCTGTTTGTGCCCGCGAACACGCCCGCAAACCCGCCTGCGTACATACCCGCTAACCCGCCCGCAAACCCGCCTGCGTACATACCCGCTAACCCGCCCGCGAACACGCCCGCAAACATGCCCGCGAACCCGCCCGCAAACATGCCCGCGACCATAATGCCAAAAAAGGCAGTATAGAACGTAAGAAGCTTGCGGTTACCGGTTCTTGTGAATCGGTTGGCAATACTGACGATCAGGAATCCTGCCGTCGGGATTACCATCGCAAAAAAGGTTATCGGCCATTCGCTGGACTCTTCGGTTCCGGATGCTTGCTTCTCCTTCCAACCGTTGTCGTAAGAGATTGTTCTGTCCACGAACAGCTCTCTCCTCTTCATCGGAAACGAGAAAGCAAGTATAGCCTTCTCTTTGTCTCTGATCGTCGCCTCCTCCTTTCCTCCTTCCACAAGCTTCTTAGCTTCTTCAGCAGAGAGGCCAGCCGGCACTCCGGGGATTCGGCTTATCTCCCTTGTCTCGTAAGTGACAAGCTCGTTGCCCTCCAAGGCAACTTTCTCCTCCGCTCCGGCCGTCCCCAAAAACATTAGGAACAGCACTGTTAAACCAGACAAAATCGTTTTCATAGCTACCCCTTTCGATCATCATATCCCTATTCACTTTTTATAACAGATTTCGCAGAGCGAAATTCTGTTCACTGTCTGTAATATTAGCATATTTTTTTATTATGTCAATAGTTGCGGGACGGATGTCGGAATGGTATGATTAAATAATTTTGAAGGGTAAACTCTTAAATCATGGAAAAAGAGATTAAGAATTTAAAAAAGGCGGCCGAAAGAATACAGAAGGCCGTGGAAAATAAGGAAAAGATAATTGTATATGGGGACTCGGATATGGACGGAGTCTCCTCCGCTATTATTTTAAAAGAGGCGATAAAAACTGCCGGAGGTTCGTCTTTGGTTGTCTATTTTCCCGACAGAGAGGAGGAGGGTTATGGGATAAATGAAATAGCTCTGGATTCCCTGAAAAACCATGCGCCAGCCCTCTTTATAAGTCTTGATTGCGGGATAGGGAATTTTAAAGAAGTGGAAAAAGCCAACAAGCTTGGCTTTGAGGTCATAATAATAGATCATCATGAAATGCTGGATAAGCTTCCAAAAGCGTCTATAGTTGTAGATCCCAAACAAAAATCTGACAGGCATCCTTTCAAAGAATATGCCAATGCCGGGCTTACCTTTAAGCTTGCGCAAATATTGCTTGGAGAAAAAATGCCGGAAAGCTTGAGAAAGAGCTTTTTAGAGCTTGTGGCTATGGCTACTATAGCAGATATGATGCCCAGAACGGATGAAAACGAAACCTTTATCTACGAGGGCCTAGGTTATCTTGAAAGCAGTTGGAGGCCCGGGATACAAGCCCTTTTTGAAATAGAAGAATTCAAAGGGCTTTCTTTAATGGAAAAAGTTTCCAGATCCAATGCCTTGATGAATATAAGAGAAGGGGCCGGTAAATACCCTTCAGCTTACCGCCTCCTTACGGCTTCAACCGTGAAAGAGGCGAAGGAATTAGCAGAATCTCTCCTGGAAAGGGGCCTGGAAAAAAAGAAAAAAATAGAGGAAATAGTCTCGGAAGTAGAAAGAAGAATCACAGGACAAGAAGAAATAATCTTTGAGGGAAGCTTCTCCTGGGAGCTGATACTCTTAGGAACCGCAGCATCAATACTTTTAAGAGAACTGAAAAAACCGGTATTTCTCTACAGAAAAAAGGAGGAAGAAAGCCAGGGTAGCATAAGGTCTCCTGAAGGATATGACTCTGTTTCCGCTATGAAATCATGCGCAAAATTATTAAAAACTTACGGCGGGCATCAACGAGCTTCGGGATTCACTATAGAGAACAAGAATCTTGATAAATTCAAAGAATGCCTCGCATCTTATTTTTCTAAATGAAAAAGATAACTATTTATACCGACGGAGCTTCCAGGGGAAATCCGGGAAGATCCTCAATAGGAGTGGTTTTCTGCAATGAAAAAGAACAGATTATAAAAGAATACGGAGAGTTTTTGGGAGATAAACTTACTAACAACGAAGCCGAATACAGGGCAGTAATATCTTCGTTAAAGAAATTCAAGGCTTTATTTGGAAAGGAAATTGCCAAGACTTCTGAAATTGAAATAAGATCTGATTCCGAATTAATGGTAAGGCAGATTAACGGAGAATATAAGCTTTCAAATGAGAATATCCAGCGATTTTTCATAGAGATCTGGAATTTAAAAACAGAATTCAAATCCGTAAAATTCAAGCAGATTCCAAGAGAGAAAAATAAAGAAGCCGATCGTCTGGCCAACGAAGCTCTTGACTCAAGACCTCAAACCTTGATATAAAATATTGCAGACTCAAAATAAGAGCAGTCTTAGGACTGCTCTTTTGCTTTATCGGGAGTTGAGGGTTAGCTCCTGACAACTTCTGTGAGATCTATTATTTCCTGCTGGGTCAGTTCTCTGCCTCCCAGCTTGGCCGCTTCTCTGGCGTCCCCGATCCATCCTTTGCTTATACAGGCCTTCACGAGTTCGTCAATTTCCTGCTGGGTCAGTTCTCTGCCTCCCAGCTTGGCCGCTTCTCTGGCGTTCTCGATCGGGCCTTTGTTTATGCAGGCCTTCACGAGTTCGTCAATTTCCTGCTGGGTCAGTTCT